>JGI2924J29684_1077698_pt1 | contig 20991 bp, 22 predicted proteins | sample BenlonsequencITS_FD_29684 | JGI IMG/M metagenome (IMG submission 29684)
ACTTTCGACGTGGCCTCCGGCGTCCTCGCCAGGCGCGACCGCGAGGTTCCGCTTCGCCGGATCCAGAACGTCGACGTCAGACAGCCCGTCCTCGCCAGAGTCCTCGGGCTCGCAGCCGTCCACATCGAGACCGCAGGCGGCGGCCAGACCGAGGTCTCCCTGCAGTACATCGAGGAGGACGAAGCCCGTCGTCTCAGACGGCAGCTCCGCCGCGGAGCCCAGGCCGAGGACGGGCAAAAAGAGGGATCCGAAACGTCCGATCGACGAGCGTCGGACGAGAGGGAGGAGGAGCTGCTCTTCGAGATCCAGCCACGGGAGCTGGCGATCCTCAGCGTGTTCACGATCGACCCCGGGGCCAGCCTGCTGGGCGGAATCGCGCTGTCGTTTCTCAGCGGGTTCGACCCGACGACGCTGATCCCCGCCGACCTCGTCGAGGGGCTGCCCGGCGCCGAGGGCGGACTCGTCGCGCTCGCGTGGCTCGTCGTCCTGTTCCTGCTTGCAGCCTGGGTCGTCAGCGCCGTCCTCACGTTCAACCGCTACTACGGGTTCCGACTCACCCGCGTCGACGACGAACTCTACTACGAGCGCGGCCTCGTCCAGCGCTACAGCGGGACGATCCCGCTCGGGAAGGTCCAGACTCTGACGATCACCGAACGAGTGCCGTTCCGATGGTTCGGCTACGGCGCGCTGGCGGTCGAAACCGCGGGTTACGCGCCCGGCCAGGGCTCTCGGGGAACGGAGTCGGCGATCCCGCTCGCGAGATTCGATCGCGTCCTCGGACTGGCCCGTTCGATCGAGCCCTTCGGCGAGGTCACTCTCCAGGACCCGCCCAAGCGAGCCCGAGAGCGGTACGGCGTCCGGTACCTGCTGGTCGTCGGGGCCCTCGTCGGCGCCGGCTACCTTGTCACGACGGCCACCGTCCTCGAGCGATGGTACCTCCCGGCCGTCCTGCTCGTCCTGGTTCCCGTCGCGGCCCATCTAAAATGGCGCAGTCGGGGCCACCAGCTCGGCGATCGCTACTACCTCGCCCGAACCGGCTTCTGGAGGCGAACGACGAAGGTCGTCCCCTACTATCGCGTCCAGGCCGTCGTTCACACTCAGTCGATCTTCCAGCGTCGCCGTCGACTCGCGAACGTCACGGCCGACACCGCGTCCTCGGCGTCGCTGCTGGGCCGGGCGGCGACCGCCTACGACGTCGACGCCGCCGAGGGCCTCGAGATGCAAGACACGATCGAGGAGCGACTGCAGGAACGGCTTCGCGCCCGAAAACGAGAGCGGACGGTCGGGGAGTGGTTCGGTGATCAGGACGAATCGGCGTACGCCCTCGAATCCAACTCCGATACTCCTCCCGGTAACTCGGAGGACGTCGACCAATAGGCCGATTCCGTCCTCGGATTCTGGTACCAGCAGCGCCGCGCTCTCTGACCGAGATATCGACTCAAATTGATATAGCGCTATTCGATTCATCTGATGCGGTTCGAGCAAGCTATTGTATATATCCACCAGGTATTTCTAACTGGAATAGATTAGAACGCGTCTCAAAACAACCGAAAACATGGAACGAAATCCTCCTGTGGACCAGCAATCCACGAGTTCAGATGCAGAACCATATTCCCCAAAACCGAGTCGACTCAGTTGGTCAGCCTGGAAACACTTCGAGAGGAAGTCCTAGAACGAGACGGTCATCAGTGTATGAACTGCAGTTCGGAACAGCGGCTAGAAGTTCACCATATCGTCCCCCTCTCGGTTGGTGGATCGAACGAACTCTCCAATTTGGTAACGCTATGCAAGGAGTGTCATACGAAATCCGAAGGCAAACGAATCCAAAACGAGCCTGCGGCGCTACAAAACACGAACTCATACCAGCTTTTGCTTACCCCATCCGGGGCACGTCGCCCCCTCCAAACTGTTGATCATCCATTTTGGCGTGCTGCGACTGTTCTCTTCGTGTATTACGGTATCGGGTCTGGAGAACTCTGTAACCTGGAACTGCACGATTACGACTGCTCAGACCAAGCTGTAGCGGAACACTTCGAAATCGCGCATACTACGAACCCAGTACTCGAAGTCGTTCCGGGTCGAGAGAATGCGTCTTCGCGTTCCCGTTCTCGAGCGACTACACTGCCCTTACCTCCCGTGGTAGAGCGAGAACTAATTCGGTATCTAACTATCAGACCGGATAGCGGATCTGATCGGCTCTTTCTCTCCACGGCAAAGAACTGGGGAGAACCGATAACGAGAGATATGCTGGCGCACTCGCTTAAAGACCGAAGCGGAGAACGTCCGCAAGCGTTTATCAACTGTTTCAAAAAAACACTCGCAACTTGATCAACATCTCAAACAGTATATCCTCACTGGCGACGAATCCAGCCTGGAAGACCGTGTGAACGAATCGAGCAAATATACGAATACCACATAGTATCTTCTCTCTCAATACGAGAAGCAAATCTACAGTCTCTGTTAGTCAGATGAGAGTATTATACGTTAAACAGGCACAGTACCACGTCGTTCACGGCGTGGATACGGACCATCACTGAGTGATACATTACATCGACATTAGCATAGTCCGAGCTTCAAATCAATGCCTCCCTCATGAAGGAGTATTTACATAATAGTGAGGTCAGGTTGGAGCGGAGTGGATTCCGAACGACTGTCGGAGGCGGTCTACCCGCCACCCAACGAGACAGTATCCGAACCGCCGACGCGGTGAACGCGAATCCCAGAAGGGTTCGTCTCGTGCCTGTCGGTTGAGCAAACCCACGATAACTCCACGTCCGTTGATGTGTCAGCGACTCCCTACTGGCAAAAACAACAGTTGAGAGTCAACGAAACTGAGGAGAGGAGTACCGGCGGTTTGGCGCCGCCAGCAGTCCACCAGTCCGATGTTGTGGGACTACCCGTACTCGAAAGGGCTGGTAGTCCACCGATTGGACTGCAAACCTGAAACCCCCACCGCTCGGGATTCCTCCGCCTTCAGGCGGAGGAGGATGTCAACCGAACTGGTGATACGAGGACGCTGCGTCCTCCTCAGCTAATTCGGTTACTCAGCTCGCTCGTTTCCCGTGGCTCTGACGACCGTCTCTCCTCGGACAGCCAGTCGACAGCGCACGCTATCGTAACTCGAGATCGAAACCCGTTCCGAAGTACCAGTAGTCTCGCGTTCGAGGACTCGACCTCTCATACCCTCTGTCAGTTATCCCGACTCGTGGTACTACAGCGGCCCGTGCTTAGTATACCAACTAATAGTACTGTACCTATTCACAGATGAAATTTTAGAACTATACACTCCTCTATCTTGGTCCTACTTCCGGACATAAATATCCTTAGACCGAGTTATGGTCAGATTGAAGGTTTCGGAGTTTGATTGGTTGTGTATGGCGGATTCCCAGGACACCTCTCGAACTGCGGTCAAAACCTACGTCCCCGCGTACCAGAAAGCGGAGTGGCAGGATCACGCCGACGAGCTCGACATGAGCCAGAGCGAGTTCCTCCGAACGATGGTCCAGGCCGGACGGCGAGGCTTCCAGGGGGGGACCGAGGAACCCGGTTCTCCGGACGCAGACCCTGGGGGTAACGGCCTCGAAACACGTCTCCTCGAGTTACTATCCGATGACACTTACACGTGGGACGAACTCCTCGAAGCGGTCAGCGACGACATCGAGTCACGGCTCGACGAGACGCTCGAGGAGCTCCAGGCCGAGAACCGCGTCCGGTACAGTGGCCGCCATGGCGGGTACACGATCGTCGGGGACGATGGCGAGTAGCGCCGACGCCCCCGACGCGATCGAGGACCCGATCGCGTACTTTCTGGACGACCAGCGCTACCACGGAAAGAGCGAGCGCACCCTCGAGGCCTACGAACGGGTGCTCCGCGAGTTCGAGGCGTTCGTCCGCGAGCGCTTCGACGCCGAGTCGGTGTCAACGGTCGGTCGGCGGGAGTGTATGGCCTGGGTCCACTCGCTTCGCGACCGGTTCGCATCGAGTACGATCGCGACCTACGCCTCGTACCTCAACCGTTTCTACGAGTACATGACCCAGGTCGGCGCGTTCGAGGAGAACCCGATGGTGCTCGTGATGGAGGAGCTGTCCGAATCGATTGACACGAACCCGACCCGACGAGATATCTCGGTGCCGGAGATGCGCGAGTTCGTCGGCTCGGTCTCCCATCCACTCGAGCGGGCCGCGGTCGTCACGCTGCTGAAGACGGGAATGCGGGTCGGGGAACTCTGTAACCTCGATCTTCGGGACTGCCACCTCGCGGTTCCCGAACTCGATCTCGAGTGGACGCCCCGGGTACAGCTCGAACGACGCCCCGCCTCGCTGTTTGTCTCCTCGGAACCGGCTCGCGGGCAAACGATCAACGGCGAGAAGCGAACGGCCTCGAACAAACGCGAGCGTGAGACGGTGATCCCCGTCGACGACGAACTCCGGCGAGTGTTGCTCGAGTGGCTGGCGATCCGTCCGGACCCACTATCGCCGGCGGATCCGCTCTTTCTCGATACCGGCGACGGCTGGGGGGAACGACTCGAACCGGCGGACGTGCAGTACATCGTCGAGAAACACGCCCGCGAGCGCGGCTGGTACCGAACCGGCGGCGGAGCGACCGAGAACGTCACGCCCCACTACTTCCGGCACTTCTTCACGACCCACCTGCGGGACCGAACGGGGGACCGGGGGATCGTCAAATACCTCCGGGGTGACGTGGCCGACGACGTTATCGACACTTACACCCACGACTGGGGGGATCGGGTTCGGTCGGTGTACGAACGACACATCTACTCGCTACACTGATTCGCGTCCGCGGCGAGCCCGGAGTGCCCGAGTGGGTCGAGATATCACGAGGACGCGACGCGAACGACACGATTCGCCGAAACCCCGGCGGTGGTGCCGACACGCCTCGGAGCACGGACGTCGGTCCTCGAAGTTCCAGCCCCTCGCTTCTTGTCGATAGTTCATAGAGTTCCTTTCGCTCGCGGATCGCAGTTCAAACGTCCGTCGCCAGGATAATCGAGTGCTACGTCCTCGAGACCGTCTACGCCGGACCCTCGAGACGAATTTGAGGGAAAGCGTCTGCCCGTCCGTTCGAACCGGACCCGGATCTCCCCTACGGAGTGCTCGAGAGCGGACCCATAAACTATATTTCGATATACGAAATAGCTGATCTCGAGCTGGACTCCGAGACGACGATATCGGTAGCGACAGAAACTCACGAGCCGGTAATCGGTTCGAGGGAAGAAGTTAGTGCGTGACCGCGAGCTCGGTCTCCCGGGTGCCGTTCGCGATCACCGACCGAACCGCGGCGACCTCGTCGGTCACCTCCGACCCGTTCTCGAGCAACACGGTCTCGCTGGGGAACAGCTGCTCGCCGAGCACCAGCCCGTGTTCTCGCGCGGTAGATCCCGTAACGGTCAGGTAGACGCCCAGTCCGGCCTCGGCGATCGCGGCCTCCTCCTCGCGACCTTCGTCGGGGTACCGGAAGGTGACGTCCTCGAGAGCTTCAGTGCCCAGCACGGCCCGGACCAGTCGCTCGTAGCGGGGTTCGATACAGAGCGGCCCCGCGTACTCCCGGAGGAACTCGCGGTCGATCGCCGCGTTCGACGGCGCGGTCTCGGGGGTCGCCATCAGGGTGTGGTAGACGGTGTCGCCCAGTCCCGTGACGACGCGGACGTCGGTGTCGACGGGACTGATCCGCGCGTTGACGTCCTCGATCCGGCCGAGGGGTTCGGGCCGAAGCTCGACGACCTCCTCGAGGACGAGGTCGGCGCTGTCGAATCCGAGCGCGAACTCGTGGGTCCGCAGCGCGCGAAACGGCTCCTCGCGGCCGACCAACTGGATCGCGGCGTCGTCGGGTCCGGCGTCGACGTCTCCGAGCGGGATCGTGACGCTGTCGAAGACGATCCGCCGGGGCTTGCCGGCCCGATCGTCCCGCAGGAGGGTGTACTCGGGTTCGGTCGGATCGTCGACGGTGCTGTAGGCGGCGAGACGATGGTAGACGTCCTCCTTGGCCTCCAGCGAACCCTTCGTGAGGGCCTTTTCGTGTCGGAGCGTCGAGGTGATGTCGTCCGCGAGGCTCGGCACGCCGAGCCGCGTGGCGATGCGATCGAGCACGCACTCGAGCGGGCGCCCCTTCCGCGGAACTGCGATCGGTATCGTCTCGCCCATCGGACGGTTCTCGGCCGTCGAGCGGTAAACGCGTTGCGTTTCAGGAAGGAATGCTACAGGTCGACACGATCGCCGATCTCGACGAGTTCGAGCTCTCGCGGATACTCGAAACTCTTCGCGTGGTGGTGGAGCACCTTCGGATCGGACGTCAGACCGCGCCACATGTCCCAGTGACTCGGCAACAGCGCCTCGAGCTCGAGGGCGGCCGCGGCCTCGATAATCTGGTTCTCGTCGTTGTACCACCGCGTGCGCTTGGGCTCGCGGGTCTCCTTGTCAGGAATCTGTCCCACGGTGCCGAAGGCGAGGACGCCGAGATCGATGTCGTACGTCGAGCCGAGCCGTTCGAACTCGTCGGTGGGTTTCGTGTCGCCGCCGTGGAAGACAGTCCCGGCCTCGTGTTCGACGACGTAGCTGACGGGGTGGCTCGCGTCGGGGTCGTGAGCCGTCTCGACGTGTACCGTAAACTCGCCGATCTCGATCGTCTCGCCCGCTTCGGTCTCGACGAGCTGATCGTCCGCGAGGTCGTACTCCTCGGGCCAGGCCTCGTCCTCGCGGGCGACCGCCAGGCTGTCGTCGGGCGCGTAGAACGTCGCGTCCGTGTTCTCGAGGATCGGCGCCTGGCTCGGGCCGTGGACGTGGTCGGTGTGTTCGTGGGTCGCGAGGACGGCGTCGGCTTCGGCGACGTCCTCGGGGTCGAACGGAACCGGGATCATCCGAACCGTTCGGGGCGGATCGCCCAGCCCGACGTACGGATCGATGAAGATCGTCGTGTCGTCGCTGCCCTTGAGCACGAACCCGTTACAGCCGAGATACCAGACGGCGACCCCGTCGGGGGCGGCGTCCTCGATATCGCGGACGAGCCAGTCGTCCCAGTCGCTGGTTGGCATACTCGAGGATGTGCGAACCGGCTGGGTAAGTGTTGTGTCTCTCGGCGAGAACCGATCAACGGCTCGGTTGAGTCGATTCGCTCGGCGATTGATTCGACCACAGTCCAGTATTAATTACGGGGCCTTCTATTTCCGGGTGAATCTTGATTCGACGCCGCGTTAGTGTGACTCCCGTATGTCGAACGACTCGATCCTCCCGACCGGACAGCGACGCGACGTACTCCAGACTGTCGGCGGACTCGCCGGGTTCGCGCTGATCGGCTCGACGTCGGCGGCCGGCGCCGGCGACAACGGTGACGTCGAGGGGTACGGTGCCGTCGAGGACGGCCGGTACGCGCTTCCCGAACTCCCCTACGAGTACGACGCGCTCGAGCCCCACATCGACGAACGGATCATGGAGCTCCACCACAGCGTCCACCACCAGGGGTACGTCGACGGCGCCAACGCCGCTCTCGATACGTTCGAGGAGATGCGCTCGGAGGGCGACTACGAGGACGTCAAGGCCGCGAAGCGAGACTTCTCGTTCAATCTCTCGGGGCATATTAACCACACCATCTTCTGGCAGAACATGAGTCCCGACGGCGGTGGCGAACCGGACGGCGAGCTCGGGGCCGCAATCGACGAGCAGTTCGGGTCGTTCGAGGCGTTCCGCGAGGAGTTCACCGCCGCGGCCGAAAACGTCGAGAGCAACGGGTGGGCGATGCTGTTTTACGAACCGGTCGCCGACCTGCTGGTGATCGGCCAGATCGAGTCCCAGAACGGGCTCGCCCACCAGGGTGCGATCCCGATTCTGACGCTGGACGTCTGGGAGCACGCCTACTACCTCCAGTACGAGAACGAGCGCGGAAGCTACGTCGAGGAGTGGTGGAACGTCGTCGACTGGGACGACGTCTGCCGGCGCTACGAGTTCCTGACCCAGACTCGAGCCGACGAGGTGTCGGACGGGAAGGCGGAGAAGGACACCGACGAGGAGTGACGACACGTCGCGTCCTCGGGTAGCGGACGGGACACCGCGGACGACTGCGGGGTCGAGCGGGTCGGTCCGCGACGGTCTCGGACGCCGACCCTACCAGGTGCCGTGGAAGGTGTCGAAGGAGAGGTCCTCGAGCGGTTTGTTGCCGACGGCGATCTCGTACTCGCCGGGGGTGAGCATTGGCTTGTGGAACTGCGGGCCGTCGTCGGTCGTGATCCGCGGACAGCCGGTGTTGACGAACGCGTCCATGTCGAAGTTTCGTAAGCGGTCGGGCGTGACCTCGTCCATCGTGATGAGGTAGGCGTCGTCGTTGTCTGCCAGGATCTCCTGGGCCTGATCCCAGCGCCCCTGGCCGATCTTTGTACAGAAGATGACGCCCCACTTCTGGGCGTCCATCGCCTTGTGGACCGAGGCGTAGCGCTGTTTCAGGAATTTTTCGGTATCGGCGACCGTGACGACGTTGTTGACGGGGTCGGCGATGACGACGTGTTTCTCAGGGTGTTCCATCGCCAGTCCGAGCGGGTGGAACTTCCCGCCGCCGACGTACAGCACCTGGTCGGCGGGGACGTCGGCGCTGGCGTAGTTACAGCCAAGCACCTGCCCCTCGTGGGTGAGTCGCTCGTCGCCGCGACGGCTCTGGACCTCGTACCCCCGGTCCTCGAGGAACTCGCGCATCTCCTCGTAGCGGTTCATATGCTGAGCGGTGGTGACGAGGCCGACGCCCTCCGTTTCGGCGGGATCCTCGAGGGTATCGAGGGCCTCCTCCATGATCGGCTGGACCTCGACGTTCGAGAACAGCGGGACGTAGATCACCTTGTCCGTGTTCTTCATCGGCGAGTGGCCGAAGTGGACGAACACGTCGGTCCGTTTCATCAGGTAGGTGTCGAGGTCGCAGGCACCGTAACAGGGCTGGCCCGAGAGCATGAACGTCACGTCGTCGTCGGCCAGCTCCCGCAGGTCGTCGGCGACCTTCGGGCCGCGCCGTTTCAGTCCCTCGGGGAACTGCAGGCCGACGGTCTCGGCGTCCCGTTCCTCGATCGCCTCGATGATCCGCTCGAGTTCGTAATCCCACTCCCGGTCGTGCTTGAGGCTCATCCCCACGTTCCGCAGGTCTCCCTCGCTGTACTCCGACTCCTGGCTCATTGTCTCCGGTTACAGCCACGAACGTATAACGGCGGCGCTTCGCGGGCTGGCTCCGAGAGTATTCGTAACCGATACAGTCTCTTCTTCACACATATACTATCCAAAAAGTCATGGTGATGGAGTAAAAATCAGCGGGGCATGACAACGGAACAGCCTCCCGATGGCTACCTCGTCGACCTCTACCGACAGTACGTCGGCGAGCCCGACGGCTACACCGACGTCTACGCCGGATTCGCCCTCTTTTTCGGCGGGATCGGAATCGGAGTGACCGCCCTGCTACTGTTCCTGTGGGGCAGCACCTACGAGGCCCGAACCCTCGAGAGCGCCTACTACGACCTGCTCCAGCCGGCGTACGCGCTGGGGTTGTTGTCGCTACCCGCGACGATGCTGGGCGTGGTCGTCCTGTTGCCCTCCGACCGTCGGACGCTGTACGGTGCGGTCGGGGGCGCGATGGTCGCCGTCCTCGCAGTCGCCGGCTTCCTCTATGCGTACCCCCGCAACTGGTATTTCGTCGGCGACGTCGACTACACCGTCGAGGTCGTCACGACGTACGCAGTCGGGCTCACCGGCCTCGTCGCCGCGACGGGCGCCGCGCTGGTCGCTCACTACCTCGAACTCGCGAGCCGGGCCGAACCGGCCACAGCCGAGGACGCCGACGCCGACGCGGACGACGGACTCTCGATGGCCGACATCCGCGAGGACATCGACGAGGCGATGGCGAGCGTCGAGCTCTCCTGGGGCGGCGTTGAGAAGACCGACACGAAGCGTCTGGAGTTCGACGACGACGGGTTCGACGACGTCTCGATGGACCCGGATGAGGGGACGACGACGACCCGGCTGTCAGGGGTCGACGAACAGGTTGCGGGACTGAAAGGACTCCAGGGGCGGGAGACCTCGACCACCGCCTCGAACTCGACCGTCGACGACCAGACGGCGAAGCTGACCGAACTTCGAGAGCAGCGACGCGAAGAGCGAAGCCGGTCCGATGACGGCGCCGACGGCGTCCTCGGCAGAATGGGCACTCGCGTCCGTGCGCTGTTCGATCGATCGTAACCCGCCACTTCTCGCTGCCCTCCACATTTCATAAATAAATATATTCTTGCCATTAAACTTATAACCCGATAGGTACGTTTGGCGGTATGGCCAAAGGCCTAGACGTCGGCACGATGAACATCCTGTCGGCACAGCAGGACGGAAACGACACGGTGTTCGTACAGCAACGCAACTCCTTCGTGGAGATCGAGTACTCGGATATGGCCGAGCAGATGCTCGCCCGGAGCGACGTGCTCCACATCCGGAAGGACGACAAGGTGTACGTCGTCGGCGACGACGCGTTGAACTTCGCGAACATCTTCAACAAGGAGACCCGTCGCCCGATGAAACACGGGATCCTCTCGAACGACGAGCAGAGCGCGATCCCGATGATGAAACTCATCATCCAGCAGGTCGTCGGCGAACCCGACCGCCCCGACGAGAAGGTGTACTTCTCGACGCCCGCGGATCCGATCGACTCGGAGCTCTCGACGCTATACCACCAGAAGACGATCGAATCGTTCCTCGACGATATGGGGTACGACGCCGAACCCATCAACGAGGGGATGTCGGTCATCTACAGCGAGCTCGCGGACAACAACTTCACCGGGCTGGGGATCAGCTTCGGCGCCGGCATGACGAACGTCTGTCTGGCGTACTACGCGGTCCCGGTGATGAAGTTCTCGGTCGCCCGCGGCGGGGACTGGATCGACGAGCAGGCCGCCCGCGCGACCGGGACGCCGGTCGACAAGGTCACCTCGATCAAGGAGGACGACTTCGAGCTCGACTTCACGACCGACGTCGGCGGAGTCGAGGGCGCGCTGGCGATCTACTACGAGAACCTGCTCGATTACGTCATCGAGAACATCGTCAGCGAGGTCGACGAGGAGGATATCGAGGAAGGGCTGGACATCCCGGTCGTCGTCACCGGCGGCACCTCGAGTCCCCGCGGATTCGAGAAGCTGTTCCGCGATCACCTCCGGGAGGCGACCATCCCGTTCTCGATCAGCGGCGTCTCCCACGCCAACGAGCCGCTGTACAGCGTCGCGCGCGGTGGACTGGTCGCGGCCCGCTCCGACGAGGACGTCGACCGCGAGGAGACAGCCGAACCAGAAACGGAGGCAGCGCCGCCAAGCGAGTGAGGCGCCGCGGGCTGGCTCCGCACTGAATCCGTTTTTCGAGTCGGCCCGTTCGTGCTCCGGGCCGGCTCGGCACGCTGTTTTTCGACCGTCTCGTTGTCCGTCGTCGCTCGTCACCTTGGTGGTCGCCGTTCGACGGGGAGTATTACCTCTGTGCATTAGAAATGTTTTTGTATGCAGGCTATGTATGTACTCGTAATGAGCACGACGTCCGGTTCCGAACTCGAGTCGCCGATCGACCGCTGTCGACCCGCAGACGTTACGCCCGTCACGATCGAGGCAACGGCGCTGGAATCGACCGCACCCGAGTACCTCCGCGAACTCAAAGCCGAACTGTACGGCGAGGGGCTCTCGCCGACCGCACTCTCACTCGAGACCTGCTTCGACGAGGACTGCTCGCTGGCCACCCAGGAAGAGGCCGACCGCATCCGGAGCTACGTCCGCGCAGGAGCGTTCCTCGGTGTCGACTCAGTAACGGTGTCGGCAGACACCGTCGCGAACGCCGAGAAGGTCCGACCCGCGCTCGCGGCCTGTGCCGAGCGCGCGGAACGGGAGGGGATCGAACTCGAACTCGACGCACCCATTACCCTCGAGCGCTGACGCCGGCGTAATGTCCGGCCCGTCGCGGCGAACGCTCGCTCGCCGACTCGAGTCGCTGTCCGATTTCGCCGAGCCGTCGGCGTCGCTCGAACAGTACCTGACCCCGCCGGAGATCGCCGCTCACCTCTGTCACCTCGCGGGGCTCCAGGACGATCTCGACCGGCGAGTGATCGACCTGGGTACCGGAACGGGAATGCTCGCGGTCGGCGCCGCGCTGGCGGGCGCGGACCGGGTCGTCGGCGTCGACGTCGATCCCGACGCGCTCGCGCTGGCCCGCGAGAACGCTCGGCGGGTCGACGTCGCCGACCGAATCGACTGGCTCCGCGGCGACGCCCGGCGACCGCCGCTGGCCCCCTCGTCGGCGACCGTCGTCTCGAACCCGCCCTTCGGCGCCCAGCGGGGCAACCGCCACGCCGATCGCGCCTTCCTCGAGGCCGCCCGAGCGGTCGGCACGGTCTCGTACACGATCCACAACGAGGGAAGCCAATCCTTCGTCGACTCCTTCGTCGCCGACGCGGGCGCCACCGTCACTCACGCCTTCCGGACCGAGTTTCCCATCGAGAACCGCTTCGACTTCCACACCGAGGACGAGACCACGCTCGCGGCCGAACTGTTCCGCATCGAGTGGGCCTAGTTGTAGGTCTCCTCGGCCGCGACCGCGACCTCGGTGCCGTTCGAGACCGCGTACACGGTCCCGTCGTCGTGCTCGAACGCGAGCCCGCCCGCCTCGGTCGACTCGTTTTCGGCCGGAACCGTCGCGGTTGCCGTCTCGGCCGCCTCCTCGCTTGCGACCTCGAGGACGTACTCGCCGTCCTCGCTCGCGACGGTCACGGTTCGGTCGTCGATACGGACGTCGGCGGTGGAGGCGTTCGACTCGTGGGCGAGCTGGCGGTCCTCGTCGCCGCCCTCGATCCAGACCTGGTAGACCGTCTCGTTGCCGACGGGCTCCCAGCCGGTTCGATCGACGGTAACCGACTCTCGCCAGCCGGGGCCGCCGACGGTCACCGTCTCCTCGCCGCTGAACGCGAGCTGCTGGCTCGTCGCCGCGTCGAACCAGATCTGGCGCTGGTCGCTCGAGACGATCACCCCGCTCGACTCCATCGCGACGGCGTCCTCGAGCGGGCCGACCGCAACGGGCGAGACGAGCTGGTTCTGGGCGCTCTCCTCGTAGGTAACGGTGTAACCCTCGATCTCGACGGTCGCGTCCCCGGTCGTCTCCGACTCGACGACGAGGACGTTCGTCGGGACGGCGACCCCCATCAGGGAGGCGGTGACGAGCAACACGCACAGAAACGCCGCGTACCGGTGGTAGCGCGGCTCGCTCTCGCCCGTGCGTGTCCCGCGAACGATCTCGGCGACCCGGCCGAGTCCCCGTGAGGCGCCGCCATCGGTCCGACCCGAGCCCCGAGCGAGTTCGAGGACGCGCTCGGCGGTCGGCCGCTCGATCGACTCACCCTCCCGCCGGAGCCACCGTGGCACCAGCGCTCGCTCGGAGCCTGTCACCGCCACCGTGACGACGACCGACAGCACTGCGACGACGACGACGCCGGGCCCCCGCAGCAGGACGAACGTGTTCTCGCCGCCGAACCAGTAGATCGCCCACAGTGACTTGGCGAAGCCGAAGAGGACGACGGCGAGCCAGAGGTGAAGCGGGTTCGGAGACCGGCTCCGGCGCCGGAGCACCAGGATGCCGAGCACGAGGCCGATAAAGAAGCCCAGGCCGTGGCCCTGGATCGCGATCGTCGCCCACGACGGCGGCCCCGGGGGGCTCGCCTCGGCGACGTAGACGCCGATCGGCCGCTGGAGGGCCTCGAGCACCGTCAACAGGGCTCCCTGGAGCCCGACCGTGGCGACGAGGGTCGCGATCGGGTAGTGGACGATCGCGAAGCCGGCGAACGCGAAGACGACTCCCGAGAAGCCGATCACGGGACCGAGCGCGAAGAGGCTGGTCGTCAGTCCGACGGCGACAACGACGGCGGGGAACACGACCAGCGCTCGCACCCGCGGGTCGGCAAGCCGCGAGCCCGCGCCGTCGTCCTCGGGGTAGTGTCCCCAGGCGTACTCGGCGATCGGTGCGGCAACGGCGGCGCCGACCAGGTTGCCGAGCAGATGACCCGCGTCGGCGTGGGCGAACGACGCCGTGAGCATTCCCAGCGGGGAGAAGTACGACCAGGCACGGTAGGGGATCGTGACGGGATCGGTGAAGTCGGTGATCCCGTCCTGAACGAACAGATAGACACAGCAGACTCCGACGAGGACGAGGATCGATCCCCACGGCACGCCCCAGACGAGCCGTTCCCGCGCGACCGCGCTCCAGGGCCGTTCCGGCCGGGAGAGCAGTCTGACGACCGCTACCGAACCCAGCAGTACCGCCAGCACGACGAGGCCGAAACTGACCGCGACCGGATCCATACCTCGTGATTCGACCGCGCCCGTATAGGGGTTGTTGCCGTCGCCGAAACGGGGCCGAAAAGGAAAGGTACAAGCGACCGACGACCCCACTAGCGGGTATGGAACTGCGGGTCACCGAGAGCAGCGAGGACGAACTCTCGATCGAGATCGCCGGCGAGGACCACACGTTCATGAACGTTCTCAAGGGCGCACTCCTAGAGCACGAGGACATCAGCGCGGCGACCTACGACGTCAACCCGGAACAGTCCGGCGGCCAGACCGAGCCGATCCTGACGATCAAGACCGAGGGCGGCGCCGATCCCCTCGAGGTCCTGGAGGAAGGTGCGGCCGACGTTCGCGAGAAGGCGATCACCTTCCGCGAGGCGTTCGAAGCGGCTGCGTAATCGACCGTTCCCTCGGTCGCTCCTTTTTCGGACCCTCAGCAGGCCGCGTAGACGACGTGGATCGTCCCCTCGACGACGTGGACGTCGATCCCCTCGCCGGGCGGTCCGGCGAGGACGGCCTCCCCGTCGTCGGTGCTTGCCAGCGCGGCCGCGACGTCCTCGGCCAGCGCGGCCTCACTGTCGTAGTCGTCGATCGAGGACTCCATCGCGAACGGGACGAACACGAACTCCGCCTCGCAGTCGACGCCGAACTCGCCGGGCTCGGCCGGGTCGGGCTCGGCGTCGGCGTACTCCTGGGCGACGAACGCGCGGTTCTGGTACTCCGCGAACGCGGCGAGGTCGTCGTCGTACGCGCTGGTGGCGTCGGTTCGGTCGTCCTCGAGGCGGTCGTGGACCAGCCGCTCGGTCTCGGCGAGGTCGATCCCGGCCGCCTCGGCACCCTCGCCCGGCGCGTCGGGCGGCGAGGGCGAGCCCAGTCCCGGCAGTATCGACGGCGAGATGATCCCCGTCGCGAAAAGCACGACGACGACGCCGAGCACGGCGAACACCGGCAGGTAGGGTTTCGCCACGTCGAGCCAGCCCGGGACCTCGAGCTCGCGATCGACGTCGTCGTAGCGCTGCTCGACCTTTCGGAGGTCGTGGCCGTTACAGCGCGAACACGGGGGGTTGTTCTTCACGTGATCCCGGCCGCAGTCCTGACAGCGCCAGACGTACGTCGTCCCGGTGTCGACGGTCTCCGTGCGCGTCGGCTCCGCCTCGGTTTCGTCCGCCCGGACGACCGCCTTCTCGAAGCTGTTGTGCCCGCACTCGCGACACGGGGGGTCGTTCTCTTCGTGTGGTTCCCCACACCAGGTACACCGCCACTTCACTGGTAGAAGAGCACGACTGCGACGAGATAAGCGTACTGGATCGCGGGGTCGTCTCCGAACCCCACGGGAACAGCTTTTCGACGCCGCCGACGTCCTCGGTGTATGAAACCGTCAGAACGGGCGTTTCTCGAGCGGTCCCGCGTCGGACGGCTGGCGACGGTCGACGGCGACGGACGGCCACACGCCGTTCCGATCTGTTACGCGCTCCGCGACGGGTCGCGACTCGTCTCCGCGATCGACGAGAAACCCAAGGCTACCCGGGAGCTCCGTCGCGTTCGAAACGTTCGGTCGACCCCTCTGGTCGCCGTGGTCGTCGACCGGTACGCCGAAGACTGGTCCCGGCTCGCGTGGGTACAGGTCCGGGGCCGAGCGACGGTCCTCGAGCCGGACGCGAGGACGCACGCCGAGGCCGTCCGCGTCCTCGAGGCGAAGTACGAGCAGTACGCCGATCACGACCTTGCGACACGACCCGTCCTCGAGATCGCGATCGGCTCGACTGTCTCGTGGGGCGCCATGGACGGGAGCGATCCGTAGCCGACCTGTCAGCTCAGAGCCGAACCGGAACGCCCCGCTCGTCCAGATACTCCTTGCACTCCTGGATCGAGTGCTCGTCGAAGTGGAAGATCGAGGCCGCAAGCCCCGCGTCGGCGCCGGCCTCGGTGAACACCTCGTAGAGGTCCTCGGGGCCGCCACAGCCCGAGGACGCGATCACCGGCGTGTCGACGGTCTCACAGACCGCCTCCGTCAGCGGGATATCGTAGCCGTCCTTGGTGCCGTCCTTGTCGATCGAGTTGACGAACAGCTCGCCGGCGCCGCGCTGTTCGGCCTCCCGGGCCCACTCGAGGACGTCGATCCCGGTCCCCTCGCGGCCGCCCTTCTTGGTGCACTCGAACCAGCAGGACTCACCGTCGACCTCGACGTAGTGTTCGCCCTCGCGGTCGAAGCGCCGTCTGGCGTCGACGCTGATGACGATACACTGGCTGCCGAACGCGCGGGCGCCCTCGGTGATGAGTTCGGGACGCTCCAGGGCGCCGGTGGTGATCGAGACCTTGTCCGCGCCAGCCCGCAGCGTCTCCTTGATATCGTCGGTGGTGCGGATCCCTCCGCCGACGGTCAGCGGAATGAAGACCTCGTCGGCGACGTCGCGGACGACGTCGAGCATCGTCTCGCGGCCCTCCGCCGAGGCGGTGATATCGAGGAAGACGAACTCGTCGGCGCCGGACTCGTTGTACGCCTTGGCCATCTCGACGGGATCGCCGGTGTACTCGAGGTCCTCGAAGTGGACGCCGGTGTAGACCGCCGGGTTCCCGTCCTCGTCGAGGTCGACGTCGATACACGGGATGACGCGTTTGGTCAGGGTCATTCGTTGCTCGAGGCTTCGCACCCGGGGTAGTAAAGCCGTCTGGATCCCGCAGCGATCCGGCGTCTCGTCCCGTCGTCAGTCCTCGAGCAACCGTCCGCGAAACGCCGCGATCGCGTCCGGGAGCGTCTCGAACCGGGCCTCCAGGCGGACGTACTCGTTGTACTCGCTGCCGAGCGTGACGTTCGCCTCGGGATCGCCGTCGGCCCTCCGACGCAGTGTGTCGTCGGCCCGCTCGAGCGAGCGGACCGTCTTCGCGAGGACGTCGGCGCCGAGCGATGGGCCCGTACCGTCGCCGCGTACCGATTCGGCCGCCGAGACAGCCGCCGTCCGCTGTGCCCGTATCTCCTCGATCGACTCGGGCGAAGCGAGTTTGCCGTCCTCGAACCGCTCGCGAACGAGTTCGAACGCCCGGAACGCTCCTTCGAACCGGAGCGCGGCCGCCAGCCCCGTGCCGAGCCGATCGTCGTCGACCGCGTCCTGTAGCTGCTCTCGGGCGCTGTACACCGGCCTGACCGCGTCCCAGAGAACCGTCTGGTCGAACCCCTGCTCGACCTCGCGGTCGACGAGTGTGGCGAGCCAGTCGTCCTCGCCCTGGTCGGGGAGCGAGACGTCGGTCGCGCGCTCGAGGGACTTTTCGAGCGCGTCGGCGAAGACGGGTTCGAGATCGATCCGCTCCCCAGTCTCGTCTGCGTATCGCTCGAAGAGGTGGTCCCAGACGGACGTCGTCGCCGCAGCGAACTCGAGGTCGCCGGCCTCGCTCCCGAGGTCGACGACGTCCGTGGTGGCGTCGACGTCCCAGCGCTCGACGCGGCGGGCCGCCGTCTCGAGGTCGTTCTCGCGGGCCGCAAACAGCAACGCGGCCCGGAGTCTGCCGTCGTCGCCGTCCTCGCCGCGGTAGTCGACGTCCTCGAGGCGTTCCGTAACCGTCGATCGGACCGTGGCCCGCTCGTCGTCGAGCTCCGCCAGCAGCGACTCGCGGTCGGCTTCGATCGCGGCCAGCGCCGTCGCCGACGCCCGGGCGTCCTCGCGGGCCTCCCGACTCGTCCGCAGTGCCCGGTACCGTTCGTCAGCGGGCGCGTCGACCGTTTCGTCCCGGGCTTCGAGCGCGCTGTCGCGACGGTCGGCGATCGACGCTCGCACGACGCCGTTCGGGACGTCGTCGGGGTCGACGGTGTCCGAAACGGGTTCCAGAACCTCGTCGATTCGCGACCGTGCGTCCTCGAGCGCGCTCGCTGCGGGTTCGACCGGAGCCGGGCGATAGACGTCCGGAACCGATCCAGTCAGGATCGGATCGATCTCGGTCCGGGAGAACGTCGTCGCCGTCGACTCCGCGTCGTTCCACGGCAGGTCGCTACAGCCGGCGACGGCGACTCCGGCAGCCGTCCCGAACCCCGCGAGGACGTGCCGTCGGTCGAACGGGCCGTCCGTCATCGGCCCGTCACCTCGACGTCGATCGCGTTTTCACCCGTCTCGAGCGCCGATTCCGGACAGGAACCGCTCTCGCTGCTCCCGCGACTCGAGGGGCGGTCATCGTAGCTCCGCCGGATCCGGAGAAAGATCGCCTCCATAACCGTGCGGTCGGCCTCGCAGGGGGTGGTCGGCGACCGCAGTGTTCGACAGTACCGGGTCCGGAATTCGTCGGCCTCGGCCCGGACGCCCAGCACGTGTCGGCGGTAGCAGTCCTCGATCGGCCGCTGCTCGACGACGACAGACTCGGTCTCGAAATCCGTCTCCTCGAGGAACGCTCGCGCGTCCTCGATGCCGTCGGCGTCGATCCGGAGGTCTTCGGCAGCCGACCGACTGAGAACGAACTCGACGTTCCGGCGGGGTCGAGACCGGCTTTCGTCCGTTTCATCGGGAGGATCGTCGTTCGGATAGACGAACACTACGTCGTCGTCGGCACGCAGCGTCAGCGAGTCGTACTCGTCCGACGCCATCGGCTCGCCGCCGTCGGTGGTGTTGTGGGTCGTCGACGACTCGCCGGGGCCGGCACAGCCGGCGAGCACCGCGGGGAGACAGCTCCCGGCGGCCAGTAACTGCCGTCGAGACGGGAAGCTGGAGGACATGCACAAAACTGCTCAACAGCTCGGTAAGTTCTTTTGGATAACCTGTTGCGGAACGGCGACTCCGTCCGCTGTAGGTGTATTTAAGGCCCCGAGCCGAGAAGGCGCGGGTATGGCAGACGACAGCGAAACAGATCCCGCCGTGGATCACGACTCGGCAGCGGACGTCGGCCACGACCTCGAGGACGAACGGACGACTGCACCGATGAGCGACTACAGCACCCGCGACGTCGGTGTCGGCTTCGCGATCATGGTCGTCGGTCTCCTGATCGCGTTCGGGATTCCGCTGGTGGCGTTTTAGAAGACGTACTCGTCGTCGTGGCCCATCATGCCGTCGTCCTCGAGGCCACCGCCCATACCCTCGTCCTCGTCTTCCATCGGTCCGCTCGTCTTGTACGCCTTGATACCCGTCGACAGGAGGTCCTCGATCGCTTCCTCTCGGTTGACGAACTCGCCCCGCTCGACCATCTGCGCGATCTGCATCTCGAGATGTTCGGGGATGGTGATCTCTACTTTCGGCATCTGATTCGGCTTTCGGCGAGGGGGTATTTAGCTTTGACGGGGAATGTACGCCGTCGGGAAAGAAAAAGTTCCTCGCGCGGAACTATTGTTTTCGGTGCCGTGTCGTCGCGCGCCCGTTCGTGATGTCGGTATCGTCCGCTCGGCGCCGCTACTTGTTGCCCATCATCGAGTCGATGGCGCTTTTGATCGTCGTTCCGGGCTGGGTGATCGAGTCCATCTGTTTGCGCATCTTCCGCTGATTGAAGTAGCTCGCGAACGCGAGGATCGTCGGCGGCCAGAGCCCGACGAAGATCCCTCGCTCCCGGTCGCCGCGTGCGAAGAAGTAGTACCACGAGAGGCCCACCGAGGCGACGGCCGCCAGGAACGCGGGCCCCATCGCTTGCTTGCCGACCTCCTCGGCCGTCCCGTCGGACAGCTCCCGTTCCGTCAGCTGCTGTTTGTTTTCCATACGGTGCGGTCGTCGACGAGGCCGAACTAAGCGGTGGCGAGGGTTTCACGACGCACCGCCCGATTAACGGATTGTTTCAACCGTTTCATCGAGTTTCGTTCGGACCGCCGTCAGCGGTACCGCAGATTTCGTTTCGCGCCGATGGCGCCGCGTTCGAGCCGGGTGGTCCCGCCGACCGCGCCGACGCCGCAACGTCAGACCTACGTGAGCACGACTCCTGGCGTAACGTATGAGCGACGTAACTGACGTCACGGATCTTTACCACGAGTTCGGCGACGAACGCCTCCCGCCGGGCCAGCGCGAGACGACGGCGTTCCCGGTGCTTTCGAAGAGCGGCACGCCGGAGTTCGATCCCGACACCTGGGAGTTTACCGTCACCGGCGCGGTCGAGGACGAACTCTCCCTGTCCTGGGAAGAGTTCCGGGCGCTCCCGGCCGTGACCCAGCGCCAGGACTTCCACTGTGTCACCGGCTGGAGCAAGTTCGACTGCGAGTTCACGGGCGTCCCCTTCACGGAGCTGGCCGAGCGCGCCGGGGTGCGGGACGACGCCGTCCACGTCATGTTCTCGGCGCTGGACGACTACACGACCGACCTCCCGCTCGAGGACTGTCTGCGCGAGGAGGTGTTGCTGACCTGGGCGTACGACGGCGAGGAGCTGCCGGCCGACCACGGCGGTCCGCTGCGGGTCGTCACCCCCCACAAGTACGCCTACAAGGGCGCCAAGTGGGTCGACGGGATCGAGTTTCTTACCGATCCCGAGCCGGGCTACTGGGAGCGACGCGGCTACTCCGAGACGGCCGATCCCTGGAACGAGGAGCGGTACAGCTAGGGTCTCCCCCGCCGAATAGTTAGGCTGAAGGCGGGCCAGTCCTGACGTTCCCTCGATGGACAGAACGTTGGACGGGCGACAATCAGCCGTCGATTCGCGGCCCGACAGCGGCGGGCTGACGAGCCGGAGCCGCGAGCTCGAGGACGTCTCCTTCGGCGCGGTCGTC
>JGI2924J29684_1077697_pt1 | contig 20982 bp, 17 predicted proteins | sample BenlonsequencITS_FD_29684 | JGI IMG/M metagenome (IMG submission 29684)
GGGAGCCGTTCGGCGAGGCTGAGATGCGCGATCTCGTCGGCCCCGGAACCGGCTTGGCCGAGTGCGCTTTCCTGAGTGGTCACAAGGACGCTCCTTCTTCCTGATACCCGTTTTTTTCTAATACCTCATCGCACGCAAGCGCGGAAGGTGTTCTATGCCGCAGTATATCCTAAGAGATCTCCAAGAAATCTTAGAATATCTTAATAGCGTGTCGCGAGGCGCATCGGGTCGCGGATACGGGGACCGGGGCTCGCCGCCAGGCGCGGAGTGGGCGCGCCGCTGGACGGGGCTAGGCTAGAGGCAGGACCCGCCCCAAGCCCCCAGGCAAATCGGACCCCAAGCCCCCAGGCAAATCGGACCCGGTCAGGCGCAGTGCGCGCCCGACCCGCAGAATGGCCGACCCGCCCAGGGCCAGCTTCCGGGTCTGGCATGTCCGCGCAGCCACATGCCCTCGGCACGACAAAGGCATTTCGCTCATGAGAAACGTTCACAGCCCCTTTGGATTCGCAGCGCTGGCGGCGCTCGCCCTGTCTTCGACGGCGTGCTCGGGGTCGCAACCAGCCTCGCAGCCTTCGACGGCGCAAGCAGCGCAGCACAATCAATCCGACGTCGATTTCGTCGCCGCCATGGCGCAGCACCACCAGCAAGCGCTCGACCTGGCCGAGCTGGTGCCCGATCGCAGCCAGAACGACGAGGTCAAGGCCCTCGCGGCGCGCATCCGCGATGAACAGGCCCCGGAAATCGACCAGTTCCGCGCGTTGGAAAAGGAGTTCGGGGCAAGCACCCCGGCCTCCACGCCCATGCCGGACGCCTCCCCCGGCGCCATGGCGGGGATGGACATGGGCGGCGCGGCGGGCATGGTCCCCGAAAACGACGTCGAACAACTGCGGAACCTGAGCGGCCTGAAGTTCGACACGAGGTGGATCGGACTCATGGCCGAACACCACGACGGCGCTGTGAAAATGGCGCAGAACGAGATCGCCAAGGGTCAGAGCCCGGAAGCGAAACGGATCGCCCAGAACATCGTGGCGGCCCAGACAGCCGAAGTTGCTGAACTCGGCGCGCTTTTGCAGCAGATTTCCGCCGAAAAATGACCCTCCGCCCGCTCCCGCTGGGCGCGAAAGTGATCCACTACACTGGCACCCATGAACCAGACCCACACGGTGTTCAACCAGGTTCCCCCGCTCACCGGCTGGAGCCTCGCCGAACACCCCGCGCTCGCCGAGGCATTGCAACGTGAGAACGCGCAGGCAGCGCTGCCAGAGATCCAGACCCTGGGCGAGCTGGCCGGCAGCGCCGAGGCCCAACAGTGGGGGGATCTGGCCGAAGCCCATCCGCCGCAGCTGAAAACCCATGACCGCTATGGCAACCGGATCGACGAGGTGGTGTACGACCCGAGCTACCACCAACTCATGAGAACCGCTGTGGAGCACGGGGTCCACGCGGCGGCATGGGCTGACCCCCGGCCTTTCGCGCATCTCGCGCGGGCCGCGAAAATGGTCGTTTGGGGACAAACCGACCCAGGGCACATATGCCCCATCACCATGACGTACGCCGTGGTCCCGGCGCTGCGCGCGAACGAGAAGCTGTCCGCCGAGCACGAGCCGCTGCTCACCAATCGCGAATACGAGCCCGGTTTGCGGCCGATGTCGCTCAAGCGCGGCTTGATCGCCGGAATGTCCATGACCGAGAAGCAAGGCGGCTCAGACGTGCGGGCGAACACCACGACCGCCGTCGCCCAGCAGGACGGCAGCTACCGCATCACCGGGCACAAGTGGTTCACCTCGGCTCCGATGTCGGACTTCTTCCTCACCCTCGCCCAAACCCCCGGCGGGCTGTCCTGTTTCTTCGTGCCGAGAGTGCTGCCCGACGGCACGCGCAACAACTTCTTCTTGCAGCGGCTCAAAGACAAATTGGGGAACCGCTCCAACGCGTCCAGCGAAGTGGAGTACGACGACGCAACGGCCTGGCTTGTCGGCGACGAGGGCAAAGGCGTCAAGACCATCGTTGAAATGGTCAATGTGACCCGTCTGGACTGCGCGCTCGGCACGTCCACCGGGATGAGCGTCGCAGTCGCGCAGGCCGCCCATCACGCCAAGCATCGCAGCGCTTTCGGCGCGCGCTTGGCCGACCAGCCGCTCATGCGCAACGTCCTCGCCGATCTCGCCGTCGAAGCCGAGGCTTCGTTGACGACGGGGCTCTGGCTCGCGTCCCTGCTGGACAAATCCGTCGCGGGCGACGGGCAGGCCAAAACCCTCTTGCGGATCAGCCTCGCGGTCAGCAAATACTTCATCTGCAAGCGCGGTCCTGTCCACGCGGGCGAAGCGCTGGAATGCCTCGGCGGCAACGGCTACGTCGAGGAATCCCGGATGCCCCGGATCTACCGGGAAGCCCCGCTGTTGTCGGTGTGGGAAGGCTCGGGCAACGTCGCCGCCCTCGACGCGTTGCGCGCCATCGCCAAGCAACCGGAGTCGTTGGCGGTCTTCTTCGCGGAGCTGGACAAAGCCCGGGGGGCCGATGCGCGGCTGGACGCCGCCGTCGATTCCCTCAAAGGACAGTTCGGCGACTTCGAGACCATCGAACACCGGGCCCGCCTGATCGTCGGCTCGATGGCGCTCGCCCTGCAAGGCTCGCTGTTGGTCCGCTACGGGCATCCCGCGGTGGCCGACGCGTTCACCGCGTCCCGGTTGGCCTCGGACGGTTTCGGCTGGACGTTCGGCTCCCTGCCCCACGGGGCCGACCTGGCGGCGATCCTGGAGCGCAACACCCCCAAGGGGTAGCGACACCGGGCTAGGGCTCAGCCGGGCGCCACATCAGCAGCCCGGGGTCCGCGTCGAACCCGCAGCGCAGATACAGGGAGACCGACTTCTGCGTCGGGGACAGCACAACCTTCGAGTAGCGCCGTGACCGCGCCGCCGCGAGCAGCGCCGCCACCAGCGCCGCGCCAATGCCTCTGCCGCGTGCGCTCGGGCTGACGTACAGATGGCTGAGATACCCCCAGCAGCCGCCCGCCGCAGGCGCCGGGCTCGGCATGCGCTGAAACTCCGTGAGACAGACCATCCCGACCGCATGAGCGCCGCGCCGCGCCGTCCAGACCGTGCGTGACTCGTCCCTCATCCAGCTGGCGACCTCTGCGACGAACGTCTCCGACGGGCCCGCCGCAGGCGCCGAGCCGGGCGCCAGTTCGCGCGCCCACCCCCAGCGAAGAGCTGCGACGTCCTCGGGGATTCCCGCTCCGAGCACCACGCTCTGTGCATCCATGCGCACAGGTTAGGCCCTCGGGTGCGCCGTCGCGTACACCTCGCGCAGTGTCGTCGCGGAAACCATGGTGTAGATCTGCGTCGTGACGACGCTCGCGTGCCCCAGGAGCTCCTGCACCACACGCACATCGGCCCCGCCTTCGAGCAGATGCGTCGCGCAGGAGTGGCGCAACGTGTGCGGGGAGATCTCAGCCTGCACCCCGGCTTTGGCGGCCGCATGGCGCAGGGAAGCCCAAGCGCTCTGCCGGGAGAACCGCGCCCCACGGGCGTTGAGGAAGAGCGCGTTCGTCGCTTTGCCGGCGCGCTGCGCCAGAAACGCGGGCCGCCCCCGCACCAGATACGCCTCCACCGCGGCCAACGCGGCGGAGCCCAACGGCACGAGCCGCTCTTTGTCGCCTTTGCCGAGCACCCGCGCCGAGCGAGACGGCACGTCCACGTCAGCAAGGTTGAGGCCAACCGCTTCGCTGACCCGGCACCCTGTGCAGTACATGAGCTCCAAGAGCGCTTGGTCGCGCAGCGCGCGGGGCACGTCGGACTCCGCGTCCGCGATCCCTGATGCCTCCAAGATCGCGATCACCTGGTCCACTGGCAATGCTTTCGGCAGCCTGCGGCCAGGCTGCGGGGGTTTGACCCCATGCGCCACATCCTGCGCGACCATGCCTTCCAGCACAGCGAACCGATGCAACCCGCGCACAGCGGACAGCCCGCGCGCCGCGCTGGATTGCGCGAGCCCCATGCCTGCCGGATCACGGGACCAAGCGAGGAATTCGGCGACCTGGGCGCTGGTCACCTGGGCGAGGTCGGCAACCGAGCGCTGGCGGAGGAAATCCGCGTACCGGCCAAGATCGCGCCGATAGGAAGCGGTCGTGTGTTTGGACGCGCCGCGCTCGACGGCCAAGTGATCCAAGTACTGCTGGACCTGCCCCTGCAACGTCTCGCTCGTCAGCGGGCCTTTCGTCGCGCGAACGCGGTGGGCTGCCCCGGCCACGGCGCGTCGCCGGGGCGGGGCTCGCCCGATCCGGCGAGGGCGAGTTTGGCCGCGAGTATCCCCGTCGCCGAGGTGGCGTTCTGGATGTCTCCGGAAAAGACTCGCGCGACCGCCTCGTCGAGCGGGGTCCATGACAACACCACGTCAAGCTCCTCGTCATGCGCTGGCGGGCGCTCTCCCGGCGCGACGCCGGTGGCGAGGAAAACGCGGACCACCTCGTCGGTGAATCCTGGCGAGAGCGCGACATCGGCGAGCACCGACCACTGCGCCGCCGTGAAACCGGTCTCCTCCAACAGCTCGCGGGCGGCAGCGGGTTGCGCGGGCTCTCCGGGAAGATCCATCAGTCCCGCCGGCAGCTCCCACAAGCGGCGGCCCAACGGGTGGCGGTATTGGTGGATCAGCGCGATCCGACCATGCTCGTCCACGGCGGCCACGGCGACCGCGGCGTGGTGCTCGACGACTTCGCGCGGCGCCACGTTGCCGCCGGGCATGCGCACTTCGTCCTTGCGCACAGCGATGATGGCGCCCTCGTAGACCAGCTCAGAGCTGACGGTCTCGAAGCTGTGGCGGCCAGGTTCTGCCATGTTCATCCCTGCTTTCGCTCCAGCGCAGCCGCGACGAGCGCCGTGAAGAGCGGGTGCGGCCGAGTCGGACGGCTCTTGAGCTCCGGGTGGGCTTGGGTCGCGACGAGGAACGGGTGGGCGTCCTTGGGGTATTCCACGAACTCCACGAGCGAGCCGTCCGGGGAAGTCCCGCTGAACACGAGGCCGGACTCGGCGATCTTGTCCCGGTACGCGTTGTTCACCTCGTAACGGTGCCGGTGGCGCTCGTCGACCGAGGTCGACCCGTACGCTTTCGCGACTTGGGAGCCGTCTTCGAGCACCGCCGGGTACGAGCCGAGGCGCATGGTGCCGCCGAGGTCGGCCTCGCCGGAGACGGCTTTGACCTGGTCTGCCATCGTCGCGATGACCGGATGGGGGGTCTGGGGGTCGAACTCCGCGGAGCTGGCCTGCGTCAAACCCGCGGAGCGCGCGGCCTCGATCACCACGCATTGCAGTCCCAGGCACAGGCCGAGCAGCGGCAGGCCGACAGCCCGCGCGTGGCGGATCGCGCCGATCTTGCCCTCGATGCCCCGGATGCCGAATCCGCCGGGGATCACCACGCCGTCCACGCCCGCGAGCGCGCGCGCCGCGCCCTCCTCGCTCTCGCAGTCGTCCGAAGGCACCCAACGCACCTCCACCTTCGAGCGATTCGCGAACCCTCCGGCGCGCACCGCCTCGGTGACCGAAAGATACGCGTCGGGCAGGTCGATGTATTTGCCGACGATGGCGATCTCCACTTCGCTCTTCGGGTCGTGCACCCGGTCCAAGAGCTGGCCCCACACCGTCCAGTCCACATCGCGGAACGGCAGGTTCAACCTGCGGATCACAAACGCGTCGAGGCGTTCGCTGTGCAAAACCTTCGGAATGTCATAGATCGACGGGGCGTCCGGCGCCGCCACCACGCCGTCCGTCTCAATGTCGCACATCATCGCGATCTTGTGCTTGACCGACTCGGGGAGCTCCCGGTCGCAGCGCAGCACCAACGCGTCCGGGGTGATGCCGATGGCCCGCAAGGCAGCGACCGAGTGCTGTGTCGGTTTGGTCTTCAACTCGCCCGACGGGGCAAGGTACGGGACGAGCGAGACATGCAGGAAGAACACGTTCTCGCGGCCCACTTCGCGGCGCAGCTGCCGCGCAGCTTCCAGGAAGGGCTGCGACTCGATGTCGCCGACCGTGCCACCGATCTCGACCATCACCACGTCGGGGTTCTCCGACGGCGTCTTTCCGGACGACATGCCGACGATACGGCGCTTGATCTCGTCCGTGATGTGCGGGATGACCTGCACTGTGTCGCCGAGGTACTCGCCCCGGCGCTCTTTGGCGATGACCGTGGAGTAGACCTGGCCGGTGGTGACATTCGCGAAACCGGGCAGGTCGCGGTCGAGGAAGCGCTCGTAGTGGCCGATGTCGAGGTCGCATTCCGCGCCGTCCTCCGTGACGAAGACCTCGCCGTGCTGGAACGGGTTCATCGTGCCGGGGTCGACGTTGAGATACGGGTCGAGCTTGGTCATCGTGACCCGCAGCCCTCGGCGGGTGAGGAGCTGGCCCAGGCTGGAGGCGGTCAAGCCCTTGCCCAATGAGGAAGCCACCCCACCGGTGACGATAATGTATTTCGCCGAAGACCGGCCTGAGGATCGAGACCCGCTCGTCGCGAGGGGGAAAGTAGCACCGGTCACGGATCTTCACTGTAACAGGCGCATCGGGACCGGGTGCGCCCAGCCGTGGTTCCCGCAGAAATGTTTGGGGGATCGCAGTGTTTCACACTGCTGCGGGGCAGCTCATCCAATCGTGGGCGCGACAGCGGTCGCGCCCTCCCCGGTCCCGTATTGGCCCACATGGCCCTGCAACTGCTCCGCGACCGCCAAGACCGCCGCCACCTGCCCCATCGGGCTGTCCAGGTCGTCCACGGCGCTCAACTGCGTCGCCTTGTCCGCGCGGATCAACGCCACCGCGGCCGAGCCGCCGGAGGAACCGGAACGACCCGCGACCACCACTGCGGGGAGGCGAGCACGCAGCGCTTTGGCGAACCGGGCCACGGCGGGGCCCTTGTCTCCGGAGTCGGCGGCAAGCGCCCCGCCCGTCACAATCACCGCGGCGGCAGCCGGAGCCGGGTCTTGGGCGACGGAGAGGTAGCCGTTCACGCGGAGCAGGTTGATCGCATTGGCCCTCTCCTCCGGCTTCACATTGTCCTGTGTCTGCGGGGCGAGGACTGAGCCGATGACATCGCCGACGCGGCTCTGCTGGTCGACGTTGTTCGGGTCGAGCGGAGCCCCTGGCACGATGATGTTGTCCACGACGGTGCGCAGCTTCGCCTCGTCAGCAGTCCCGACGAACGCGTCGGTCACTCCGATGTGGCCTGACAGTTGGGCTCCCGCTTTGCTCAAATAGTCCTTCACCGCGTCCACATCGCCTTGCTCTGCCCCGGGGACGGTGACGACCAGGACGCTCTGGCCGCTCAGCACGCCCGCCACGGCGCGCCCGCCGACCGCTCGGGCGAACTTGTCCGCCTCCTCGAGCCCGGCGGCGGAACCGCTGGTTCGGGAGGCGTTCGGCCCGTCGGCGGAGTGCGCGGGGCCCGCCTTCGGCCCCGCGCCCGGGGTCTGCGGGGCGGGGGCGAGCGCGCCGGACCCGATCACCGCGCCGATGATGACTGCGAGCAGCACGGCGAGCAAGGAGGCTGCGAAATTGCGAAAAGAGACCATGGACAGCGCCTACGTGAGCCAGCCCTGGATGGACTGGGCGAGCGAACGCCAGAGCGATTCCACGCTGGCGGCCAAGTGGATCTGCTGCCCGAAAGCCATGAAGAGCACCACGCCCGCGACAATCAGCAGCATCAGCAAGAAAGCGACCAACCCGCCGGTGTGCTTGGTCGCGTAGAGCGAGGCGAGCGCTTTCGCGTCGACCAGCTTCTGCCCCACTTTCAAACGGGTGAGGAAGATCGACGGGCTCGAACCGCGCTGCGCCGGGTCGAAGAAGTCGCCGAGCGAGGCGGTGTGGCCCGCGGTGACGATGATCGAGGCCCCATGGTGGTGCGCCAAGATCAGCGCGAGGTCGGCCTCTTCGAGCGAGGCCGGGAAGGTGACCGCGCCGATGCCGAGGTCTTGGATGCGTTCCAGGCCGGGCGCGGTGCCGTCGAACTCCGCGGGGAGGATCACCTGCGCGCCGCTCTTGAGCGCTTCGGCCGAGATCAGCTCGGGGTTGCCGACGATGAGGTCGGGGCGCAGCTTCTGGCGGACAATCGCCTCCGCGCCTTTTCCGACGCCGACGAGCACCGGCAGGAACTCGCGGATGAAAGGACGCAGGGCTTTGAGGTCTTCCTCGTGGTCTTCGCCTTCCGCGACGACCACGACATGGCGGCCTTCGATCCGGACGTCCACGTCGGGGATGCCGACCGAATCGATCAGCAAGGGGCTCTCGGCCCGAATGAACTCGATGGTGTTGCCGGAGAAGGCTTCCAAATGGTTGATGAGGCTGGTTTTCGCGCCCGAGATGAGTTCGCCGATCTGCGCCTCGTCGCGCTCCACGCCCTCGGCGAGGAGCTTCTCGCCGCTGTACACGCCGCCCTCGTGGAGGCGGACGCGCGCGCCGTCGCGCACCTTGTGGAAGACGTCGTCGCCAACCGAGTCAACCAGCGCGATATTATTGCTGACCAGCACCTCAGGCCCCATATTGGGATAGCGGCCGGAGATCGACGGGGCTGCGTTCACCACGGCCGCCACGCCTTTCTCCACAAACGCGTCCGCCGTGACCTGGTCGAGGTCGGGCTCGTCGATGACGACGATGTCGCCTTCTTTGACCTTGCGCAAAAGTTTGTTCGTGTCCCGGCCCACCCGAGCGGTGGCCAGGACGCCGGGCAGCGACTCAGACTTGCGGGAGAGGAGAGAAACCTTCATGACCTGTATCATCACGCGCCACATCAGCCACAGGGCTAAGGCGCGCCGCCGGTTCGCGAGAATCGGCGCGATCGGCGCCCGCAGGGCCAGGCCCTCGTGCGAAACGGCCTCAGTGCGAGATGGCCTCGCCGGACGCGGCGTCGAACACCACAGCTTTGGCCGGATCGAAGCGCAACAGGTGGCGCTGGCCCGCTTGCGCCGCCGAGTGCGCGGGCACGCGCGCCACGAATTGTTGGTCGTTGGCGGAGAAAAAGACGTAGCGGTGCGAGCCCACCGATTCCACAACGTCCACCTCGGCCTCGACAGGCACGGTCCCGACCAGGGCGGGACCGGGAGCCTCGCCCGTTCGGCGCTGGTCCTCACAACGGCCCTGGTCTTCAAAACTGCGCTGGTCTTCACAACTGCGCTGGTCTTCAACGAAATGCTCGGGACGAAGCCCGAGCAGCACATCGGAGCCCTTCGCGGCGGCGGTGGCTTTCGCGAGCGCCGCTGCGGGCAGCTCGGCGAGGCCGAAAGCGGTGCGCACGCCCTGCGGGCACAACTCGCCGGGGAGGAAGTTCATCGACGGGGAGCCGATGAACTCGGCGACAAAACGGTTCTTCGGCTGGTCGTACAAGGCTTGCGGGGCCGCGATCTGCTGCACCACGCCGCCTTGCATCACCACGACGCGGTCGCCGAGCGTCATCGCTTCGGTTTGGTCGTGCGTGACGTAGACGGTGGTGGTCTGCAAACGTCGGCGCAGCCGCAGGATCTCGGCGCGCATCTGCACCCGCAGTTTCGCGTCGAGGTTGGAAAGCGGCTCGTCCATGAGGAACGCCTTGGGCTGGCGGACAATGGCCCGGCCCATCGCGACGCGCTGGCGCTGCCCGCCGGAAAGCTGCCCCGGCTTGCGGTCCAACAGCGCCGCGAGGTCGAGGATCTGCGCGACCTCGTCGACTTTGGCGGCGATCTCGGCCTTGGGGACCTTGCGCAAGGCCAGCGGGAAAGCGATGTTCTGCCGCACCGACATATGCGGGTACAGGGCGTAGGACTGGAAGACCATCGCGATGTCCCGGTCCTTCGGCGCGACTTCGTTGACTCGCTTGCCGCCGATGCGCAGCTCGCCGGAAGAAATGGGCTCCAATCCCGCGATCATGGCGAGCGTTGTGGACTTCCCGCAGCCAGAAGGCCCCACGAGCACCACGAACTCGCCGTCTTCGATGGTGATGTCCACGTCGCGCACTGCAACTGCGCCGCTCGCGTATTTCTTGCTGACATGGTCGAGCACGATCTGCGCCATGCCTTCATCCTTGCAGACGGCGAGCCGCCCTGCCGCCCGGAGGCTGGCTTCGGGGCGGCCCGGTCACACCGATTCGTCCTCCGCGGGCTGCTCGGGGCCGACGCCCGGCACGCGGAAGCCTTTGAGGGAGACCCCGGCCGTTTCGGTGACGAACACCAACGAGACCAGACCGACGACGCAACTCGCCATGATGTACCAGGCCGGGGTGAGCGTCGAGCCACTCACGTCGATGAGCCATTCGTCCACCGCCGGAGTCGTGCCGCCGAAGACCGAGGCCGCGATGTTGTAGGCAATGGCGAACCCGGCGAAGCGCACATGCGTCGGCAACATGGCGGGGAAGGTCGACGAAATCATCGACAGCTGCAGGGCGTGGAAGAAACAGAGCACGCCGAGGCCGATCCCCGCCGCTGCGAAGCCGGAGCGCATCACCAAAAACATCGGCGCGGCAAAGACGAACAAACCTGCCAAAGAGACCAGCCAGACCGGCTTGCGACCGACCCGGTCCGAACTCGCCCCGCTGAACGGCAGCACAGCCATCATGCCCAGCTGCACGATGAGCATGAGCGCGAGGGATTTCGAGGACCCCATGCCCAGATGCAAATGCAGATACGTGGGCATATAGGTCAAGAGCGTGTAGTTCGGCACGATGAACGCGGTGACCAAACCCGCCAGGAGCAACAGCTCCTTGCGGTACACGGACACCATCACGAGCGGCTGTTGTTGCCGCTTCACCAGCTTCTGGAGCCGGCGGCCGCGGCGCCCCTTGGCATTCCCCGAGGCCTCGAGCTCCTGGAACGCGGGCGTGTCATCCAAACGGGAGCGCAAATACAACCCGACCAGGCCTAGCGGCGCGGCAATGAGGTACGGCACCCGCCAACCCCATTCGGCCATTTGCGAATCTGAGGCGAAGAGCGCCACAAAGAGCACGAGGAGCGCGCCGAAGGCGTATCCGAGCAGGCTGCCGAACTCCAGGAAGCTGCCGCAGAGGCCACGGCGGTGGTCCGGCGAGCACTCCGCCATGAAGGTCGCCGCTCCGCCGTATTCGCCACCAGTGGAGAACCCCTGCAAGAGCCGCAGCAGGATCAGGATGACCGGGGCCGCGGCCCCTATCACGGCATGCCCGGGCAACAGGCCGATGCAACAGGTGGATCCCGACATGAGGATGATCGTCAACGACAACACGCGCTGACGGCCCCAGCGGTCGCCGAGCGGCCCCCACACAATACCGCCGAGCGGGCGCACCAGGAAGGACACAGCGAAGGTCAACAACGCGTAGAGCGTCGCCTCCTTCGCCGCGCCGGGGAAGAAAACCTGCGAAAGGTAGGGCACGGTGAGCGAATAGATCCCGTAGTCGAACCACTCGGCGGCGTTGCCGATGGCGGAGGCCCCGATCGCGCGGAACAAGTCTCCCGACGAGAGCTCGTCCTCTGTCTCGGTCGCCTCCGGCGCGGCCTGCCCGGCACTATCATGGTCCGGGGCCGACTGATCGCTCGCTTCTTCTTCAATTATTGGCACGCGTCGCGCAGCCTCTCGTTTCGGTGGCCCGAGCGAGTTCGAGCGTCTCGGATAAGAACGGCCTCAACAGGCGCCTGGGATTTTCGTGGACCACATTCTCCCAGTAAAACGATCTCTTTTTCACAATCGCTGTCACACGGCGTGCTGTTCAGCCCGCCGCCGACCCAAGCGCCGACCGCGACGATCCGGCTCGTCTGCTCTTGAGGAAGAGTACCAAACCCGCGCCGAGCGCGCCGTATGAAAGGCGCTGTCGATCAAGAAAACGCTGCTTGGCGCGCGTGCCGCCGGACGATAGAATTCCCGCATGCACCAGTACCTGGCCTTCGTGCTCTTCGCGGGGCTTCTCGCCTTGGCGCCCGGCCCGGACATGCTGCTCACGATCCAGGCGACCGTCGTGGGCGGGCGGGCGCGCGGTTTCGCCACCGTCGCCGGCATTGCCACAGCCGCCGCGGCCCAGGGCCTGCTCGTCGCGTGGGGGCTGGCAGCGGTGCTGACCCGTTCGCAGCCCCTTTTTCTGACGCTTCGCTTGGTCGGCGCGCTGTCTTTGCTGTTTCTGGGCTTCAGCGCGATCCGCGCCGCCGTCAAGGGCGACTTCGCGACCTCGGACGAGGCGGCAACGACGCGGGCGCCGAAGCGGCGGCTCTGGTCCAACGCGCGCCAGGGCTTCCTCTGCAACATCACGAACCCGAAAGTGCTGATGTTCAATCTCGCGGTCCTCCCGCAATTCGTGTCGGGCGACGCGCCGGTCGCGCGGCTGTTGGCCTACAGCTTGACCTTGGTGGGCGTCGGAACGGTGGTCCTCGTGCTCGTGTCGCTCACCGCGAGCGCCGCCCGCCGGGCGCTCGCCAAAGCCCGAGCCCAGCGCGTCGTCAACGCCGTGACGGGGACGGCGATGCTGGGCTTCGCCACCGCCCTCGCCGCAGAGGGCTGAAACCACACTCACGCTGAGCGCAGACCTTCCGCCCCGACCGAGGCTGTGCGAGGATCGGCGGATGGCTCAACGCACTCGCACCGCCCTGGTCATCGGAGCCGGCCAAACCGGAGCCTCCGCTGCGTACGGCCTGCAGAGGGCAGGATTCCAGACCACGCTCATCAGCGAACGCGACCAACGCTCGTTGCGCGACGATGTGCCCGCGACCGGGACCGCGGCGCTGTTCGGGCAGTCCATCGAGGCCGAGCGAGAACTCGGTCTCGACACGTACTTGGACCGCGCGCCGGTCATCACCGGGCAAAGCGTGCGCCTGGTCGACGGCTCCCAACCACAACGCCCGGAACACCTGGCCTTTGACGCCGAGTTCCCCGGATTCGTCGCAGTCGCCGTGGACACCCGGCTCAAAGCGGACGAGCGGATCACCGCTTTCCTCGACATCGGCGGCGAGCTGCGCGTTGAGAAAGTCGAACCCGACCGCTTGGACGAGCTCGCGGGCCGCCACGACCTCGTCCTCGTCGCGACCGGACGGGACGGGCTCGGGAGCCTCTTCCCCGTCGACCCCGCGCGCACCGCGTACCAGAGCCCGCAACGGCGGGTGCTCATGGTGACCTTGACCGGCCTCGGCCACGGACCAGAGGTCTTCGCCCACCGGAGCGCCGCAGGCGGGCGGCACAGCAGCTTCTCCTTCGTCACCGACCAAGGCGAAGCGTGGTGGGGTCCCTATCTCCATAAAGACGCTGGACCGTCGTGGGCGTTCCTCGCCTGGGGGAAGCCGGGCAGCGATTGGGAGCGCCGTTTCACCGCCCCGACGAATCTCGCCCAAGCCCATCAAGCCGTGCTCGAACTGCACCGCGACTACCTCGATTGGGATCTCGCGGAAGCCGAGGCGCTGCGGACCATCGCGGACGACCCCCGTTCTTGGCTCTCCGGGGCCATCACCCCGCTCGTGCGCCGCGGGACAGGGCGCACGGCGAGCGGGCACGCCGTGGCGGCGCTCGGCGACGCGGCCGTCGCCTACGACCCGATCGCCGGGCAGGGCGCGCAAACCGGCCTGCTGCACGCGGCGTTCCTCGTGCGTGCGGCTTCGGCGCACAACGGCCCCTTCGACGGGGAATGGCTCACCGCCGTGTTCGAGGAGTTCTACGCCGACCGCATCCGAGCGGCCTACGAGGCCACTCGGCTCTACCTCGGCGATCCCGACTACGCCGAGGCGAACGGGCTCATTTTCGGGGCGGCGCAGGTGCGCCCCGCCGTCGCAGGAGCGGCGTTCGCCTTGCTCTCCGATCCCCGCCCAGTCCTCGCGTTCGACAAGCCGCACGGCTGGCGGCAGTTCGTCGCGAACGCAGCGGGCGAAGACCCCGACGCCCTCCTCGCCCGCTTCACACCCGCAGGCCGGTTCCAACGCTCCGCGTACGGGGCGGCTCCTGCTCAGTGACCGTCGCCGAGCCCCGCGAGCGGCAGCCACCGCTCCACCTCGCGGGCGCGATGCCCGGACGCGCAGACTAGCTGCCGCTCCAGCGCCGTCTGCGCGTCGATGAGCCCGACAGCGAGCAGCAACCACGTCCGAGCGTCCGTCTCATAGACGTTCGGCGGGGTGCCCCTGGTGTGCCTTGGGCCTGCCACGCATTGCACAGCGACGAACGGGGCCACCCGCACTTCCACCGAGTTGCCGGGGGCGAGCGCGGCGAGCGTGCGGGCCGTGAGCCGCACCGCGGCGGCCAAGGCCGCGCGCTCGGGCGCGGGCTCAGACTCGTCCCGCAGCCATGGCGCCACCGCGGCCAAGGCCGCGTGCAGCTCATGCGGGTCTGCCGCCGACCGTCGCGCCATCGTCTCTCCTGACCTGCCTGCCGCCTTCGTCCAGCGCGGCGGTTAGGCGAACAGCGCGGGGAGGGTTCCCTCGTGGGCGCTTCGCAGCTCGTCAAGGCCGACAGTGAAGAGGCCTTGGACTTCGAGTTCGGCGCTGCCCGGCACGACCACGCCCACCCGCAGGACCGGCACGCCGCGCGAAGCGACCAGCGATTCGAACGCGCCCGCTTGGGTGTGGGTGACCGCGACGAGCGCACGCCCGGGCGATTCGGCGAAGAGGGACACGAACGGATCGGCCGCCTCAGGCAAGATCACGCGGGCGCCGACGCCGACCGCGAGGACCGATTCGACGAGCGCCTGCGCGAGACCGCCCTCAGACAGGTCGTGCGCCCCGTTCACCAGGCCCTGCCGCGTGGCGGCCTGCAACACTTCCGCGAGACGGCGCTCGGCTTCGAGGTCAACCTCAGGAGGCTGTCCGCCAAGATGCCCGTGGCACACCTGCGCCCACGCTGAACCGTCCAGTTCGTCACGGGTCGCGCCGAGCTGGAACAGCACCTGGCCGTGATCCGGGGCGAAGCCCACCCGCACAGCGCTGGCGACGTCCTCGAGGACGCCGAGCACGCCGACGACCGGAGTGGGATGGATCGGCACGTCTGCGGTTTGGTTGTAGAAACTCACATTTCCGCCGGTCACGGGAATGCCGAGCGTCGCGCAACCGTCCGCCAAACCACGCACCGCCTGCGAAAACTGCCACATGACGCCGGGGTCTTGCGGCGAGCCGAAGTTCAGGCAGTTGGTGACGGCCCTCGGCGCAGCGCCCGTGACGGCGACATTGCGGTACGCCTCGGCGAGGGCAAGCTGCGCCCCCCGATACGGATCGAGCTTGGTGAACCTGCCATTGGCGTCGGTGGCGATCGCGACGCCGAGCCCGGACTCCTCGTCCACGCGGACCAGCCCGGCGTCCGCGCCGGGGATGAGCACGGAGTTGCCCCGCACCAAGGAGTCGTACTGCTCGGTGATGAACCGTTTCGAGCACAGTCCTGGCGAGGCGACGAGCGCGAGCAGCGTCTCGCGCAGCTGCGGCCCGCCGACCGGGCGGCGCAGCCCCGCCGACGTGTCGGCGGCCAGGGCGTCTTGGAAGGCCGGGCGTTCGACCGGGCGGCGGTACACCGGCCCCTCGTCCGCCAAGGTCCGCGCGACGACGTCGACGATCCGCTCGCCATGCCAGTCCACCTGCAAACGCCCGGTGTCGGTGACCTCGCCGATGACTGTGGCGGTGACCTCCCAGCGCGCGCAGATGGCGAGGAACGCCGCCAGGTTCTCGGGCGAGACGATGGCGCACATCCGCTCCTGGGACTCGCTGCACAGGGTTTCGGCGGGGGTCATATCGGCGGCCCGCAAGGGCACTTTGTCGAGCGTCACGCGCATCCCGCCGTCTCCCGCCGCCGCCAGCTCGGAGATCGCGCACGACAGGCCCGCGCCGCCGAGGTCCTGGATGCCCTCGACGAGTCCTGCCGCGAAGATCTCCAGGCTCGACTCGATGAGCAGTTTCTCCATGAACGGGTCGCCCACCTGGACCGCGGGAAGTTTCTTGCCGCCGCCCGCGGACTCGCCCTCGAAGGTTTCGGACGCGAGCACCGACACCCCGCCGATGCCGTCGCGGCCGGTGCGGGCTCCGTACAGCACGACGAGGTTGCCCACGCCGCTTGCTTTGGCCTCATGGACCGCGTCCGCCCGCAGAACCCCGAGGCACAGCGCGTTGACCAGAGGATTGCCCGTGTAGCAGTCGTCGAAGAGGGTCTGCCCCCCGATATTCGGCAAGCCGAGGCAGTTGCCGTAGCCGCCGACCCCCGCGACGACGCCGGGGAGCACCCGACGTGTGTCGGGGGCGTCCGCCGCCCCGAAGCAGAGCTGGTCCATCACCGCGACGGGACGAGCCCCCATTGCCAGGATGTCCCGGACGATGCCGCCCACACCGGTCGCCGCGCCCTGGTAGGGCTCGATGAACGAGGGGTGGTTGTGCGACTCGGCTTTGAAGGTGACCGCCCAGCCGTGGCCGATGTCCACCACGCCCGCGTTCGCGCCGATCCCGGCGAGAAGGCCCGTGCGCATCTGTTCGGTCGTGGTCTCGCCGAAGTATTGCAGGTGGACTTTCGAAGACTTGTAGGAGCAGTGCTCGCTCCACATCACGGAGTACATGCCGAGTTCGGAATCCGTTGGGCGACGGCCCAAGAGGTCCTTGATCCGCTGGTACTCCTCTTCGGTGAGCCCTAACTCGCGAAAAGGCTGCGGCTGCTCGGGGGTCTGGTTCGCGGCTTCGACGGTGTCAACTGTCACGGGGAAACTCTAGCGGCAGTCGGCGGAGCAAGCGCACACGAGGGAATCCAGCGGCAGCCGGTCCGGGTCCGCGTTCACGCGGTCGGCGTGCGGCGGTGGCTTCGGAAGACCAAGCGCAGCCCGATGAACCGCACCAATGTCGCGACGAGGTTCGCGACGATGAGCACCAGCAGTTCGATGTGGTGGCCGGGGTCGCTGCTGACGAAAGTGTGCAAGACATAGAGCGAACCGGAGGTGAGAGTCCATCCGATCAGGAAGATGGCCAAGCCTTGCAGATGGTGCAGCCCAGCCCCGGAGCGGCCCCGGACCCCGAAGGTGAACGCCCGGTTGGCGGCGGTGTTCGCGACCGCAGTGGTCAACAAGGCGATCAGGTTCGCGGCCTGGGCGCCGAGCGCGGGGCGCAGCGCCAGGAACAAGACGGCGAAGGCGATGGTCGAGAGGACGCCGACGATGCCGAACCGGACCAGTTGGCCCACCATGCCTCGCTGCACGCCTTGGATGCTGGAGCCCGAGCGCCCCAACGGCTCACGGCCGAGCGCTTTGCGCAACTCCGGGATCGGCAGCTCGCCGGTCGCGAGCGCTGTGCCGACCCGCCACACCCCTTTGAGGTCGTCGAGCGCTGTGCGCACGATGTCCACGCGGCTGTCCGGGTCGTCGACCCAGTCCACCGGCACCTCGTGGATGCGAAGGCCCGCAGACTCCGCGATCACCAGTAACTCGGTGTCGAAGAACCAACCCGTGTCTTGGACCAGGGGGAGCAGCTCGCGGGCGACCTCGACGCGCATCGCCTTGAAGCCGCACTGCGCGTCGGAGAACTTCGCGCCGAGCGCGCCGCGCAGGATCATGTTGTAGCAACGGGAGATGAACTCGCGCTTCGGGCCGCGCACCACCTGGGAGCCCTTGGCGAGGCGCGAGCCGATGGCGATGTCCGAGTGCCCTGAGACGAGCGGCGCGACGAGCGGCAGGAGCGCCTTCAGGTCCGTGGACAGGTCCACGTCCATGTACGAGACGACTTTGGCTTCTGATTCGCCCCACACAGCGTGCAACGCCCGGCCTCGGCCTTTGAGGTCGAGATGGCGCACGACGACGTTCTCGTACTCCGAGGCGAGCTGGTGGGCCACCTCCAGCGTGGCGTCCGTGCTGGCGTTGTCCGCGATGATGATGCGGGTGCTGAACGGCATATGCTCGCTCAAGAAAGCGTGCAGACGGCGCACGCAAGCCGGGAGGCCGCGCTCCTCGTTGTAGACCGGCACCACCACATCGAGGACCGCGGCCTCAGCGTGTGCCTGAGGTGCGGCTTCGTTGTGCTCCGCCAGCATGCTGGAAATCGTCATACTGTGGACCCTATGCCTCTCGCCTGAGATGAGCGTGAACACCACCTGCGATGTCGCTGTGTCAAACCTGTGCGCGAACTGTGGGCGCAGTCGCAGTTTGAACCGGCACACCGATTCCGGGGGCCCCTCGTCGAATCTCGCCGAGCCGGATTGCTCTCGAACCTCAGAATAACTCTCGGCGCCACATCTGGGAGCATGACACCCATCACGCCCCTTTGCTCCCGGGCCGCGCCCCTGCGGGATCAGGCGTCGAGAATCCCCGGGCGGCCCGACTCGACCACGAAACTGCGCAGCGTGGCGATCGGAGACCCCGGTCGCTGCACGTAATCCAGCACGCGGTAGTCGGTTCGGCACCGTTCGGGGGTGAGCTCGCAGGTCACATAGCCGCGCTGGTCGTTGAAGAACTTCAAATGCGGATTGTCCGCCTTCATCTGCGCCTCCTGCTCGCGCACGTCCTTGCCGTCCCCGCCCGAAGAGATCGAGGTGCCCACAAACTCGGCGGCGACGACCGGTGAGGCCGGATCGTCGAAGTCGGGCTTGAGGTCGCCGGCGTAGTTCTTGTGCGTGTCGCCGGTGACCACCACCAAGTTCTCGATCCCTCGCCGCGCCGCGCCGCCGAGCAATTTCGCCCGCTCGGCGGGATAGCCGTCCCAGCAGTCCACGTTGTAGCCGATCCCCCGCTCGCCTGTAGCGGCGTCGGCGCTTTTGGGCAGCCGCAGCCGCGTCTGCATGATCTGGACCTGGTTGAGCGCGACCTTCCAGACCGCCCTGCTCGACGCGAGCCCGTCGAGCAGCCAGGCCCGCTCCCGGTCCCCCATCATCACCCGGTTCGGCGCGGTCCGCTCCGGGCAGTCGGAGCCGAAGACGCCGGAGCACGGCTGGGGGTCGCGGTATTGCCGTGTGTCGAGGGCGAAGAAATCAGCGAGCCTCCCGTAGCCGAGCCTGCGGTAGTCCTGTGTGCTGGCGCCGTGAGGCCGCGCCGAGACGCGGAGCGGCTGGTGCTCGTAGCGCGCCTGGAAGGCGGCGGCGCGCTGGGCCAAGAACTGCGCGCGGGGGGTGTGGTACTCAGAGCCGGAATGCCAGCCCGCCCAGTCGTTCTCCACCTCGTGGTCGTCGAACACGACCACCCAGGGGAACGACGCGTGCGCGCGCCTGAGCGGTTCGTCGAGCTTGGACAGGGCGTACTGGGTCCGATAGCGGGGCAAGCCGGTCGGGCGGGCGCTGAACACGTCGGGGACTTGCTCCCCCCGGAGGTTGTCCTCACTGGTGAACGGATACTCGTAGATGTAGTCGCCGAGGTGGGCGACAAGGTCGAGGTCTTCCTCCGCCATATGGTCGTATGCGGTGTAATAGCCCTGGTCCCAGCGCTGGCAGGAAGCAAAGGCGAATCGGACCTGATCCCTGTGCGCCCCGGGCGCGGGGGCGGTGCGGGTCCGGCCGACCGGCGAGAGCTCCCGCCCCGCTTTGAACCGGTAGTAGTAGACCCGGTCGGGTTCGAGTCCGTGGACCTCCGGGTGCGCCGAATGGGCGAGCTCGCGAGTGGCCGTCACCGATCCTTCGCGCACGATATGGGCGAACTTCTCGTCCGAGGCGACTTGCCATTGGACGGTGACCGGGGCCGCGCCCATGCCGCCGAACCCGTCCCCGGCGAGGGGGGCGGGGGCGAGGCGCGTCCAGAGCACCACGCCGTCGGGGAGCGGATCGCCGGAGGCGACGCCGAGCGCGAACAGGTCCGAGCCCGCAGCCGAGGAAGACCGGGCGCTCAGCCGTCCCGTGCCGAGGAGCACGGCGGCCCCGAGCGCGCCCAACAAAGCGCTCCGCCGACCGAAGCGAGGAAGCGGTTCCAGCCTGCGCACGCGGTCACGCTACCAAGAAAACCTACGCTCAGCTCGGCGAGGGGGGCCTCTGCCCAGAGACATGCCTCTTGCCAAGCCTGCCTGCGATCACAGTGCAGACCAAAAGCTGGATTTGATGGAAAAGCATCAGCGGCAGCACGACGAGGCCGAGCTGGCTGGGCCCGAAAAGCACCCCGGCGATCGGCAGGCCCGCTGCCAAGCTTTTCTTCGAGCCGCAGAAGAGCAGCACCATCCGCTCGCCGTACGAGAACCGCAGGGCTTTGCCCGCCAGGGCCGTGGCCCCGAGCACGACGGCCAGCAAAACGGCGCAGTCGAGCGCGAGGACGGCGAGATCGGCGGCGCTCACCCGGCGCCACACTCCTTCGGTCACACCGAGGCTGAACGCGGTGTAGACCACCAACAGGACCGAGCCTTGGTCGACGAGCTTCAGCCGACGGGCGTGCGCGGCGACCCAGTCGCCGATGAAACGCCTGGAGAATTGCCCGAGGATGAAGGGCAGGAGGAGCTGGAACACGACGTCGAGGACGGACCCCCAACTGACGGCGACGTCCTGGGCTCCGAAGACGACGATCACCAGGGCCGGGGTGAGGAAGACGCCGAGCAGGCTGGAAAGGGAGGCCGCGACCACCGCTGCGGCAATGTCGCCGCCTGCGATGGAGCAGAACGCGATCGACGACTGCACGGTGGAGGGGGTCAGCGTGAGATAGAGGAACCCTTGGCGCAGCTCGGTCGGCAGCACCGAGCCAGGCAGGGCCTCGGCGCACAGGCCGAGCAGCGGGAAGATCACAAATGTGCAGGACAGGACCATCAGGTGCAGTTTCCAATTTTTGAGCCCGGCCCAGGCTTGCGCAGGCGACAACCGCGCCCCGTACAGGAAGAAAAGCAGCGCGATGGCGAACGTGGTGGCCCAATGCAATGCCGAGGCCGCGGCTCCGGAAGCCGGGAAGAAACTCGCAACGACGACCACCACGAGTATGGCGATGAAGAAATTATCCACAGGAACGAATCGGCGCAGGCGGGAGATCATCCTCTACATGTACCCGATCAAGAGCCAGGAGGCGCTTCCTACCCCGTTCCGAGAAACCTTGTGTCGGAAGACACCTTGCGTCGGGCCGGAAGCATCCGGGAGAGGAGCCGGTCCCTGAGCCCCACGGTGTGCACCAGCACCGCGCCGACATGCG
>JGI2924J29684_1077696_pt1 | contig 20942 bp, 15 predicted proteins | sample BenlonsequencITS_FD_29684 | JGI IMG/M metagenome (IMG submission 29684)
CCCTTCTATCGGCAACGGCTGTATATGCAGCTTCGACCAACAGCAGTCCCGTACATCAAAAAGGTGGTTTTAAAAGCCATCTGGATAGCTTAGTTTCCTCAGGTACTTTGACTCAGTCTCAAGAAGATGCAATTCAAAACGCAGTTTCAACAGCCATGAAGACAAAGGCGTCTAAGGGCGAGTTTAAGAAAGGCCCGGCCCACGGATTTAAAACTGTTTTGGATGGTCTAGTAACAGCCGGGACTATCACCTCAGATCAAGAAACAGCCCTTGTAAACGCAGTTCAAGCTGCCATCAAGACCGGCGCAGCCAACGGCGAATTTAGGAAAGACCTTTCCGACAGATTTAAAACCGTTCTGGATGGTCTCGTAACCTCGGAGACTATCACTTCAGATCAAGAAACAGCCATCGAAAACGCAGTTACAACCGCTGTGAAGACGAACGCAGCTAAAGGTGAGTTTAAGAGAGGTCCTGGGAATGGAGTTAAAACTGCCCTGGATGGGCTAGTAACAGCCGGGACCATCACCTCAGACCAAGAAACAGCCCTTGTAAACGCAGTCCAAGCTGCCATGAAGACCGGCGCAGCCAACGGCGAATTTAAGAAGGACCTTTCCGACGGATTTAAAACCGTTCTGGATGGTCTCGTAACCTCGGGGACTATCACTTCAGATCAAGAAACTGCTGTTGAAAATGCGGTAACATCTGCCGTGAAGACAAGTAAATCTCGTGGTGAATTTAAACAAGGGGTTTCCAACGGAATTAAGACTGCTGTCGATGCTCTCGTAGCAAACGGTACAATTACTCAAGCCCAAGAGAATTCTGTCTTTAACAAGTAGAGTGCAATAAGTATGTTAAAGTAGTCTCCATTATAGAAGAGAGAACCCAATAAAGGCGGGTTCTCTCTTTCTTCTTGTGCTATCAGAGGTTGTTCTCGTCAATCGCGATAATTAATAATCAGAACGGGACAATGGGAATGAGCTAATACTCGCTGAGTAACGCTCCCAATGATAGTTCCCGTGAGAACCCCATGCCCTCGAGTACCCATAACGACTAAGTCAAACTCTCGTTTCATTTCATCTAAGATAGCCTTGGCAGGGGAACCAGATGTTTGTTTCTTTATTAAGTGTATGTTTGCTATCTTTTGATCATTTAAAGTAGCTTCGAAGACTAATTCCCCAGTCTTTTTTATTTGCTCAGGTGTCAGCAGAAAAAATCATAACCAAGATTATAGCCCAGGTATGCTTCTGAAGTGGGAGTTGCATGGAAAAGTTCAACTTCAATAGTTATTGTTATAAGCGTTGTGCCTTCATATCTTGAAATCCCTGATAAATGAGGTCGAAAAGCTGTTTTAACTCTTGCTCTTCAACGCAGGAGAAGGCAACGCGCACATCACTCTCGCCCAGTGAAATGACCCCTACGCCGTATTGATCAAGAAGGTGCAGACGTAAAGCCTCAGCCTTTACACCTTGTTTTAGTTTTAAACACATAAAGTAACCGGAATTAAATGGATAATAGTCCCAGGCATCGTTATAGATTCCCAGATTGAGGATTTGCTTGACTTGAACGGCCCGGTTTTTTAAAAGCTCGAATTTTTCATTCCTTTGAGCTTGGAACTCTGATGATTGAAGGGCATTTAAAACGAACGATTGAGATGGATGAGACGCGCTGGAAATAGTTCCCCGAATACAGCCTAAGGCTTTGTTTTCTAAAGCGTTTAATACCGTCTGATATTTACTGGCAAACGTAATAAATCCAACCCGAAAGCCCCAAACAAAATCTTCTTTAGTGGCTCCATCAACCTTGATCGCTAATATTCGAGGGTGGAGATCAGCAATTCGGGCAAACATGGATTCCTTAATGGAGTTTTCATAAAATAATCCGAAATAGGCGTCATCAGTAACAACCACTAAATTCATACCGAGCTGAGCAACTTCCCTCAGTACTTCTACAATCTCAGAGGCTTCCTGCTCACTGGGAGTATAACCAGTAGGGTTATTTGGGAAGTTAAGTAGTACGAGGGCTTTACCATGATCCTTTTGGGAAAGCAGAGCATCTTTTAAGCCTTTAGTATTAAAGGTTCCCTGCTCGGTATAAAAAGGATAGACGATGTTCTTAGCCCCTCTGCGAACTCCAAAAATAAGATTATAATTACCCCATAATTTATCAGGTAAAACTAGGGGATCGTTTTCATTTAGAAAAAGATCGGCAACAATGCTTAAACCATGGGTCAGAGCATTTGTGACAATGGGGTTACTGAAGCTTTTATCTTTTAGAGAAGGATTTTCATTTAGCATTTTTTTGCGCCAGAGCTGCCTTAACTCAGGTTTGCCTGCAGGGGGGGCATAGGGATACAGATTTTTAGGATCATAATCAGGTAATGTATCCTGAATTACAGGCAAGAACATCGGACGATTATGCTCGGTGGCAATTCCGATGGTTGCATCAAAACGATGAGCCTTTTGCTTCGCTTCTGCGGTTTGAGTCAAGATCCCTTTAGGAAAATATAAATTCTTGCCCAGGTCCGACAATAAGTCATAAACATGGGGATTTTCCTTTTGTATTTGGCTATTTAACTCTTGAGCAATTTCATTCATGAACTCTTCTCCCTTTCTTAAGCAGCCGATCAACTTACCTAAAGCAGGTAAACGGATTTATTTTAGACTGAAAAATCATGTATGAACTAAAATAAATTAATTTGGTTTGATACTCTTTCGGGAATCAGTTTTGAGGATATTATATTTAACCCATATTTTCGCGGCAAATCATGGATTTGCAGGTAACTAAATTCTACACTAAAATGTCGGTTTCCTCCACTAAAATCAAGGATAAAAATGAAAATGGCAATTTTTCTGTTTGCTTGATGCATTTCAAAAAATCGCATCTGCTTTCGCTTGTATAATCATTAAAGAAAGGCGTTGTCATCTCACAATATAATGGTGAAGTGACAACGCCCTTGGTTATTTGTCCCAGCTTTGGGTTTGCTCAGTAGGCTTTCACACACAGGCTCTGAAGAGATCCCATAAAGATATGATTTAAAGAAAGAAATAAAAGATTGCTATTTCAGTTTGCCTAAGGCAGTTTCAATTCGTTCTAAAGCCTTTTGGATATTTTCCACAGAATTGGCATAAGAGAATCGAAGGTATCCTTCACCATAAGAACCAAATGAAGTACCTCCTAAACAGGCGACCCCTGCATCGTTCAAGAGGTAGTCCGCAATTTCCTTACTGTTCCTGTTGAAAGATTTAAAGTTAGGGAAAACGTAAAAAGAACCTTCCGGCAACAGACAGCTTACTTTGGGGATCGAATTTAAACCATTTACCATAATATCGCGGCGTCGTTTAAACTCAGCTACCATCCGGTCGACATCTGTTTGGGGCCCGGTTAGTGCCTCTTTGCCTGCCATTTGTGTAAAAGCGGAAGTACAGGAATTTGAATTGACCATAAGCTGAGAAATCTTATCAGCAATCTCCTGGTGCATGACTCCGTAACCTAAACGCCAGCCTGTCATGGCATATGTTTTTGAGAATCCGTCAAGAATGATTGTCCAATCCTTCATGCCTGGTAAAGAGGCAATGGAAAGGGGATGTGTATTCCCATAGATGATTCGATCATAAATTTCATCGGATAAGACAAGGATTTCTTTGCCTCTCACTAAGTCGGCGATGGCTTCAACATCCTCATGGGTGAGAACTCCGCCTGTTGGATTGCCGGGGGAATTAATGATGAGCATTTTTGTTTTAGGTGTAATCAACTGTGCCAGTTCATTGACATCCAGACGAAATTGTTTTTCTTCCCTCAGGGGTATTGGGACAGGTTTTGCGCCGACAAATCGAATAACGGATTCATAAATCGGAAAGCCGGGATTTGGATAAATTACTTCATCATCGGGATTGACAGTTGCCAGAATGGAGAAAAACATAATGGGCTTTCCGCCGGGCACTATTACAACATTCTCGAATGAAGCTTCCACCTGTTTATGATTCCGGATATAACCGGCGATGGTTTCTCTTACTTCAGGTATACCTGGAGCAGGAGTATAGTGGGTATACCCTTTTGTTAAGGCAAAACAAGCCGCATCGATGATGTTTTTAGGTGTCTCAAAATTCGGTTCACCAATTTCCAAATGAACGATATCTTTCCCCTGAGCTTCAAGATTTTTGGCTCTAGCTAAAACTTCAAAAGCTGTTTCGGTACCTAACAAAGACATCCTCTCAGCAAATACGGATTTCATAACGATAGCTCCTTTACAATTGGTCTTTTATGTAGAGTTCCCTTTGGGAGTTTTACTTGGGCATACGTATCTATAAATTCTTTATTACTCACCCTGACTAAAGGGAATCATCGGTTTTGCTATGAAGTATAGTTTCCCCTTATTCGCAGGATTATGTTATTTGGCCTGAGCTTTGCCGCGCTTTCTTAAGAAACCATTTCGCAAACTCTATGTTAAGTGATTGCTTCCGTATACTTTTAAAACAATAGCTAACACTACCATAAATCAAAATGGACAGAATTGGAAGGGAAAAGATTTTGAAACTGCGAACATTTTTATTATTTAGCAGCTTGTCCTTAGTTTTGTTTGTAGGGATAACTCTCATATCGGCTCGACTTCCTTTTCCTATGCCGGAGCAGGCCGTTGCGGGTAAGCTTGTTTGGCAAAGACATAACTGCATTAGCTGCCATTCCCTGTTTGGCAATGGAGGATATGCCGGCGAAGACTTAACTCATATCACAGGCCAAGAGACTCCGTCCTTTCTCGTCAATTATCTTATCAAGCCGCCGGTGATTCCCCCCAACAAATACACTCATCACCCAGGGCTCGATAAAAGGGATGCCCAAAATCTAGTGTCCTATCTGGAGTTTGTTCACACTATACCAACGTTGGGGTGGCCACCGGAACCGAAAAAGGCGGGGAAGAACTCATGAAGCTGCTAAATTTCTTACCATTTGCCGGAAAGACTCATAAATCCGTGAACCGCAAACAGCAGTTTTTAGCTCAGAAAATCAGCCGCAGATATTGTTTAACGGCTGTAAGTTTATTTGCCCTGCAAAGTGTAGTGGCAGTGGCCGGTGCCTTAGATTTGGTGATGCCTGATTTACCGTCGCCCATTCCTTTTGAATTCGGCAGAGCAATTCATTTGGGTCTGGCTGATCTCTGGCCTCTCATTGGTACGATGGGGATGGTCTACTTTTTCATCACCGCTGAACTTAATCGAGAAATCTATTCTCCTCCTTTAGCGCGTTGGCAGTATTGGATTGTAGTGGTTTTCAGTTTGGCAATTTTTGCGAGTCTCTCTTTAAAGATAGGTAACGGGCGGGAATTTCTCGAAGGGTTGCCTGTTCTTTATTTAGGGATCTGCATATCCTTGGCGATAGCTTCTTATAACCTGGTTCGGACATTGTTAATCGATAAAAGGAATGTTACGCCGGCGGCAGCAGTGATGACCGTTGGGATAGTTTTTCTCTTGCTTTTAATGCTGCCAAATACGATTACTTATCATAATCCTATTACTGATGAAGCAACAAAGTTCTGGATTGTTCACCTATGGGAGGAGATGGCCTTCGAACTTACTTCTGCTGGTTTTATTGCCGGTTTTTATGTGGTTTCCGGCTTGGCAGATCGCAACAAAGTAGAACAGTGGCTCTATCTTGAGGCTTCATTAGCAGTTGTCGGCGGCTTATATGGAACTGGGCATCATTACTATTGGATTGGGTTTCCTGCGATCTGGTTAGTCCTTGGTTCATTAGTTAGTATCGTAGAAGTCATTCCCGTAGGGTTGTTAGTTCATATGACTTATAAGGGTTTAAAATCTAAAAATCTTAGAAGCAGGCGAGAAAAACTGACCCTTTGGCTGTTGCTTAGCAGTATCTTTTATCATATCACCGGCGCATCACTCTTGGGCCTGTTTATAACCATACCATGGGTTAACCTGTATATGCACGGAACCTATGTTACTTCAGGCCACGCGCACCTGGCTTTATTTGGAAGCCTCGGTTTTGTGGTGTTGTCAGGGTGTTATTACATCCTTAGCTGGGGGAGTGAACCCACCAATAAAGGCTATAAAAGCGGTGTTCTAGCGGTGGGGTTACTCAATGTTGGATTAGTCAGCATGGCTGTGGCTTTACTGATTGCCGGCTCGGTAGAGACCTACCTCTGGCGATATTTGGGCATGAATTTTGAGAAGGTTCGGATGCTCCTAAATCCCTATTTAATGATTCGGGCCTTAGGCGGAGGAATTTTCGCCCTTGGTGATCTGCTTTTGTTTTGGCTTTTTTACAAAACGTGGAAGCAAACCAAAGTTAAAAAATAATTACAATTCAAATGGGGTTTAAAAATGCAGATTACAATGCCAAGCTCCTATTGGTCGTTATTATTAATCTTGCTGCTTGTTCTACAGTTGCTTTTGGTACTGCCCTTGGTCATTAGACCGATGATCCGTTATCTAGTGGGACAACAGATCTCCGATTTTATGGACAGGCTCCTTTCGGACAAATACACGCAGAACCTCATGGAAGTTTGGCCCGCAGGAAAACGAATATCAGTACTCAATATTCTGGAGATAGGTTTCCGTGCCCAGCATGGAAAAATTATTACGAGGCCCCTTGGTTCCCCAAAACATTTCCCAGGGTTCGATAATCTGATGTTCGCTCCCAACATCATGGGACGCTTATCACTTCCTGAAAATACGCCGATGAATATGCAGGTGACCATCGGTCCCAAAGCTGATAGACCGATGGTTATCAAAATTCCTATTATGATCGGAGCTATGGCTTACGGAATCGCTTTGAGTGAGGAAGCCAAAAGAGCTTTAGCCAGGGCCGCCAAAACATTGCAAACATCTACCTGTTCCGGCGAAGGTCCCTTCTTGCCGGAAGAACGACAAGAAGCAGGGAACTATACGCTGCAAATTTCCCGTTGGGCTTGGGGGGCCAGGACTCAAGAGCAGATTGAGGCTGCCGACATGTTGGAGGTCCAAATGGGTCAAGGCGCTGACATGGGAACTGTCAGTATCGAAGCCAAAGAATTTCAGGGCAGGGCCCAAGAACTCTCAGGATTGGCACCCGACGAGCCGGCTATAGCCTTTCCGGCGCCGCCGGGAGTACAAAAAAACGGTGATTGGCCGGGGTTTATGAAACAGTTGCGAAAACAAGCCAGGGGAATACCTATTGCCTTGAAAATTATGGCGACAGGTCATCTTGAAGATGATTTAGCCGCTGCAATCCGATTGGGTTTTGATGCCGTTGTTATTGACGGCGCTCAAGGGGGTTCTCATGCCACAACCCCCATTAAGCAGGATGATTTTGGCATTCCCAGCTTCTACGCTTTATGCCGGGCTGTGCGGTTTTTACAGCAACAGGGGGTTCGTGAGCAAATGAGTCTAATTGCGGCTGGGGGGTATTTTACTCCCGGAGAGTGTCTCAAAGCGATTGCTCTGGGGGCGGATGCTATTTACATGGCTACGGTTCCCCTCATTGCGCTGACCCACGACCAAGTCAAGAAAGTAATTCCCTGGGAACCGCCGACGACCCTAGTGTTTTACGATTCCCCTGCCAAAGGGAAACTTAACATCGATCAGGCGGCAACCAGCGTCGTTAACATCATAACCTCTATGGTTCTGGAAATGGAGGAAGGAATGCGTGCCCTGGGAAAATCATCGTTAAAAGAACTTTCGCCGGATGATCTTGTAGCCTTGGATACTTTGACAGCAGAAGTGACCGGTGCCAAAAGAATTTACTGAGTGGTCTATGGACTAACAGAATTGTACCTAAAAATCACCCTTTCCTTTCACGCAAGAAACGGCATTAAGCTGAAAATAATGCTTAACAAAACAGCATAAAAGTGCTATTATTTTCTTAGGTAATGGAAAAGGGGTACATAATATGTTTGCAGAGGAACGCCGAGATAAAATCCTCTCTAAAATTAAGTCCATGAGAAGGGTATTCGCCAAAGAACTTGCGGATGAATTTCAAGTTTCCATCGATACAATCCGCAGAGATCTTACCCAAATGGAAGAGGACGGCCTTCTCAAAAGGACTCATGGAGGAGCCGTTCTATTATCAAAGGTCAGACGGTTCCCAATGGATGAGAAGATACGGTTTAGTGAGGGGACAGAGCACCAGAATGCTGTAGCTAAACTTGCCGCTTCTTTCATCGAACAGGGAGATACAATCTTTATCGGCGGGGCTAGTATTCATTATGTATTACTGAAATATTTGCCGGTGGATCGGGATTTTACAGTGATTACAAACTCCCTGCTGATTGCTGAAAAACTAAAAAACTTTGCCAACATTGAACCCTATATTGTTTGCGGCAAGATAAAAAGCGAGGAAGGAATTGTTGATCCTCTGGCGACAGAATTTATCAGAACATTAAGGATTGATAAAGCTTTTTTAACCGGAGGGGGGATTTCAGCCAGTCATGGCCTGAGCAGTTCAACACCGGAAGGGGCAATTTTTCAGAGGGTTGTGGCGGAGGTTTCCCGGCGAAAAATATGTCTGGCGAATTTTGACAAGGTGGGAACAGAATTCTTTGCCCGAACCTTAGATTTAAGAGACCTGGATGTTCTTATTACCGATTGGGAAGCACCTGATGAAGAGCTTGAAAGAATTCAGCAGAAGGGTGTAAAAGTTTTAATAGCTAATGAGGAGTATTAAGTGAAGAGAATTTATAAGCCCCCTACTTCTATATGTGGGAGTGGGTCCTTCGTAAACCTCAGGTGGGGTAGAGTCCTCCTTCGCCGCGAAGTAACCCTATTGGGAAAGGCGGCTCGGCAATAATGTCCACTGGACATTATTGTATCTGAAGTTCCGATGTTCAGTTTTCCTGAACGAGTTCACTTTTGCTCAAATTATCTTAAAAAGGAAAAGAGGGTTTAAACTATGAAGGTGAGTTTTTATACCTCCCAAAGGGAGTATTCGGCTAAAAAGGACGAGTTTAACACTGCTATTCAGGCGGTGATTGAAAAAGGGAATTTTATCCTGGGCGAACAGGTTGCTCAGTTGGAACAGGGTATTCAACAATATACCGGAGCTAAATATGCGATCGGAGTTGCCTCCGGAACTGATGCTTTGACTATAGCGTCAGATATTCTCGGATTTAAAGACGGCAAAGAGGTTATTACGTCTCCGTTTACCTTTCTTGCTTCTACCTCCTGCATTACTAAGCATAAGGGACGTCCCGTATTTGTAGATATTGACGAAGAAACCTTTGCTATGGACGTAAACAAGATCGAAGAAAAGGTTAATCAACAGACCGTAGGAATTCTTCCTATCCATCTCTTTGATCAGATGGCCGATATGGACAAAATTATGGAGATTGCCGAGAAACATCAACTGAAGGTGTTGGAAGATGCGGCCGAAGCTTTCGGTATGCGATGGAAAGGCAAAGGAGGACTGTATCGCCATGCCGGGACCATCGGTGATTTTGGGGTATTTTCCTTTTTCCCTACCAAAACTCTGGGGGGATACGGGGACGGAGGCATGATGGTTACGAATGATGATGAGCTTGCGCGCAAAGCAAAGTTTTTTCGGGTACACGGGGCGTCGAAAAAGTACCACTATGATTACATCGGTTACAATTCGCGCTTAGATACTCTCCAGGCAGCAATCTTGTCTGTTAAACTTAAGTATATCGATGATGCCATCGCTAAACGAGAGAAGATTGCCAAGCAATATATTGAAAACCTCAGCGATTGTGAGGCAATAACTCTTCCTAAAGTAAAAGGGGATCAGAAACAAGTATATTATGTCTTTAACATTTTAGCAGAAAGTCGCGATCAATTAGCAGAGCATCTAGCTAAAAATGAAATTGGGTACAGCATTTACTATCCACGCCCGCTTCACTTGCAGCCATGTTTCAGCTATCTCGGCTATCGCAAAGGGGATTTTCCGATCGCTGAGAGAGTATCAGAAAATATTATTGCTTTGCCGATTTATCCGGAAATAACTGCGGACGAAGTAGAGTTTGTTTGCAGTACCATTAAATCTTTTTATAAATAATCGCAAATTGGGTTGTGACAAAACATTGAATTGAAAGGAACTTGATTATGACAACGAAGAAGATTCCCTTTTCTCCGCCGGATATAACAGAAGAAGAAATTAATGCAGTGGCTGAAGTATTAAGATCCGGATGGATTACCACGGGGCCGAACTCTAGGCTCTTTGAGGAAGAACTTGCTCATTACTGCGGGACTGGGCATGCAGTTGCTTTAAATAGCGCCACAGCAGGTTTGGAACTGATTTTAAAGGTTTTGGGCATAGATCGGGGCGACGAAGTAGTTACCACCCCTTATACGTATACCGCTACGTCGAATGTTCTTATTCACAGGGGAATTATGCCAACCTTTGTGGATGTTAAAAGAGACAGTTTCATGATTGATGAACAAAAAGTCTATGAAGCCATCACTCCGAAAACAAAGGCAATTATGACCGTTGACATAGGCGGGGTTCCTGTTGACTACAAAGCAATCAGGGACGTTCTGAAAGCTAAAAACCGGCAGGATATTGTGCTGATTTCTGACTCGGCCCACTCTTTCGGAGCAATGTACAAAGGTGAAAAAGTCGGTGGCCAGATGGATTTTCATGTTTTCTCTTTCCATGCCATCAAAAATTTAACAACGGCAGAAGGCGGAGCCATTACCTATAATGACAATGGTTTCCAGGGAAAAGAGGATTTGTATAAAGAGTTTAAGTATACTTCTTTGCACGGCCAAAATAAGGATGCTTTCTCTAAAATGCAAGCCGGTGCTTGGAAATATGATATCTTAACCGATGGTTTTAAATGCAATATGACGGATATCATGGCAGCTATTGGCCGGGTCCAACTTAGGCGTTATGATGAAATGTTACGAAAACGGGCAGAACTTCATCAGGTCTATAGTAAAGTGCTGGGAGAAAAAGACTGGGCCATCCTTCCCTTTGATAAAAGCGAAGAAATGGCATCCTGTCATCACTTATATACCCTCAGACTTAAAGGCTTCACTGAAGAGAAGAGGGACCGGTTAATCCAAAAGATGGGTGAAAAAGACATTGCCACCAATGTGCATTTTATGCCTCTGCCGATGTTTACACTCTACCGGAACCTGGGATACAGAATTGAGGATTATCCAAATGCTCATGCTCAGTATGCCAATGAGATTTCTTTACCGCTCTATTCTAAATTGTCTCTGGATGATGCGGAATATGTTGCCCAAGAACTCATTGAGTGTATTGATTCGTTATAAAGTTATCATCGAAGGTAATTATAGATTTTACAAGTGGGCAGCCTATTAAGGCTGCTTTTTTGTACTATAAGAGCCCCCCATGCCGCTGCGCAGCATCAGCATATTATGAAAATCTTTGTAAGCTTTACCGCCTCTCCAGGTCATGAGTTCACTCTAGTGGGCGAAGCTGAGTACCTTTGAGATCTTTAGCGTCAATGCAACCTTGCCATACCGCTGACCACGACGATAAGCGGACAAGCTTATTGCTACACTGCAACTCATTTCATATACTCTTGCCGTGCGGATTTGGTCGAGTTTCTCTGAAGCCAAAAAAGTGCGATACCCTCTATGAGAGACTATCGGAATAGCTAGAAGAGGCAGTCGATTTCGAGAAATTATGACTTACAGTATTTTCCGAAAATTGGCAACAAAATAATTGTTAAAATTGTCAGTAAAATGCGGTGTCAAGATTGGTTTTCTTTGAATTGTAAATTCAGGTGGCCGGGCTTAAGATGAATTCAACAAATCAAAGGAGGTATGGACATGTCAGCAAATGCAAGTTCCTTTGTCAACAGCGGCGGAAAGACAAAAGCCAAGATCCAGCGGTTCGGCGGTTTCCTGGCCGGAATGGTTATCCCCAATATCGGCGCCTTTATTGCCTGGGGGTTGATCACAGCTTTTGTTATTCCAACGGGATGGTGGCCTAATGCTTATTTAGCGAAAATGGTCGGCCCGATGATTTCCTATCTGCTGCCCCTCTTAATCGGTTATACGGGCGGCAAACTCGTCTATGGTGTCCGGGGCGGAGTTGTCGGGGCCATTGCCACCACGGGTGTCGTAGTGGGAGCTTCGATTCCAATGTTTCTCGGCGGTATGATTATGGGACCCTTTGGCGGCTGGATCATTAAAAAGTTTGACCAATTGGTTGAAGGAAAAGTGCCTACTGGTTTCGAAATGCTAGTTAACAATTACTCGGCGGGAATCTTGGGTGCCTTACTTGCGATCCTAGCCTATGTTGTCATCGAACCTGTTGTGCAAGGTTTTTCCAATGTCTTAGGCGGTGCTGCTGTTGCTGTCACCAATGCAGGATTACTTCCCCTGATTGCAATTTTTATCGAACCCGGTAAGATCTTATTTTTAAATAACGCGATTAATCACGGGGTTCTCTCGCCTTTAGGAATTCAACAAGTTAAAGAAGTCGGCAAATCGATCTTCTTCCTCCTGGAAACAGATCCTGGTCCTGGCTTGGGAATCTTAGCCGCCTATTGGATGTTTGGCAAGGGTATGATTAAACAATCAGCTCCCGGCGCAATTATCATTCAGTTCTTTGGCGGTATTCACGAAATCTATTTCCCTTATGTTCTTATGAAACCCCTCTTATTGCTTGCCGTTATCGGCGGAGGCATGGCCGCTGATTTTACCTTCGTAGTAACCCATGCTGGATTAGTGGCTACGCCTTCACCGGGCAGTATTTTTGCCGAAATGACAATGACCCCTAAAGGCGGCTTCCTGCCAGTTATGCTTGGCATCGCAGTCGGTGCGGTGGTTTCCTTCCTGATTGCTTCAGTTATTTTAAAACGGGATAAAACTGAAGCCAGCGATGACGATCTTTTCAGTGCTCAGCAAAAGGTTTCCCAATTGAAAGCTGAAAGTAAAGGCCAAAAATCCACCCAAATGCCAAAGCTGATCATCTTTGCCTGCGAGGCGGGTATGGGTTCATCGGCTATGGGAGAGTCTATTCTCAAGAAAACAATTAAAGATGCAGGTTTAAGTATTGAAGTGCATCATTCGGCAGTCAACCAGATTCCCGCGGAAGCTGATGTTGTCTTTACCCAGGAGGGACTGGCAAGTCGTGCTGCTGAGGTTGCCCCAAATGCGGAAATTGTCACTGTCAAAAACTTTTTAGATAAAGCAACGTATGTGGAGTATGTCAACAGTTTAATTAAATAGGTTGTGAGAATGTGGAAGAATTAACTGTTCGGCAAAAGTTCATATTGAATAATCTTATGGAGAAAGGTCCCTTTACACTTAAGGGCCTTTCTCAACAGATTGACGTCAGCGAGAGGACGATTTCCCGGGAGACTTCTGCTCTGAATGATTGGCTTAAACAGTACAAAGTGCGAATCTCGGAAAGCGGGGGAAAGCTCTATGTCGACGGAGCTGAACGGGATTTAGGCAAAGTCAGGGAAAGCTTTAAAGAAATCCCTCCTCTCTGGCTTCTTACCCAAGAGCAGCGTCAGGTTCTGATCACAGCTCAGCTCTTACTGGCGGATGAGCCTATTAAATCGGCTTATTTTAGTCATCAATTTAACGTTGTTGAAGGAACTATAGGTTTCTACCTGGACAAAATTCAAAGCTGGCTGCAGGAAAAAAACCTGACGTTAGTTCGCAAAAGGGGCTATGGCCTGGAAGTTAAAGGTACGGACTGGTTTAAGCGCAATGCGTTTGTTGATTTAATCTACAATTATAAACCTCTTAGTGAATTATTGACGTTTCTCTATGAAGACAGCAAAGATTATTTGTTACTAGCCTTTTTTAAAGTAACATTTGGGGAAAAGTTAACCTCCTTAACCAAAGAAATAATCGATGAAATTTATGAAAACGTGTCTCTGACAAATGACCTTAAGTTTTTCAGCGCTTATATCCACTTGCTTCTGGTCATTAAACGAGCTGAGAGTAAGAACCCAATTGAATTGCCCGCACAACTGGTACAGGATATTCTCACTTCAGAGGAATTTGGCTTTATGACTCAAGTGGAGGAAATTCTCCACAACTACGATATCAATCTTCCTAAGAGTGAACTTGCCTATTTAGCGATTCACTTACAGGGGGACAGGAAGTTACTTGAGAATGAAGATGAAGCCAAGAGGCTGGGGTTCGAACTGGATGATTTGATTCGCGAAATGATTCATCTGACGGCAAAAAAACTTAATCAGGAGATCATTTGTGATGAAACTCTTCTCAAGGGGCTAATCCAGCATCTTAATCCGGCCTTATACCGTTTGACAATGGGGCTGGAAGTCAGAAATCCGATCATCAATGACATCAGGCACTACTACGAACAGCTATATAATGCGGTTTCTTATGCATGTCGGCATGTTTTCTCTAAATATAATTTAACAATTCCTAGTAATGAAATTGGCTATCTTACTATGCATATTGGCGCTGCTCTCGAACGGCAGAATAAGCATGAGAAAAAAAACAGTATGCTGATCATTTGCCCCAATGGCATGAGTACAGCCAAAATGCTTTATCACAAAATCAGAAATGAATTTCCTGAATTCGAAACCATCGATATCTGTTCTTTGCGGGATATGCACGATAAGATCAAAGATGGTTATACCATGGTGGTTTCAACGGTTAATATCGAGCCTAAAATCCTACCGGACCTGACAGTCATCTCTCCTTTTCTGCCTAATGAAGATATCGAAAAAGTAAGGGAAACATTAGCGAGAGCAGGAAAAGAGGGGGCTTTAAAAAAGAACCCTTCCTTACCTGTCAGTGAGCCTGGTGAAATAGAAAAAGATTTTAACACGGCCAATATCATGCTCCAGAATTTTCAGCTGATACCTTTGGAGGCTGAAAGTTATCAGGAGATCATTAAAGAAATTGCCCAAGAAATAAATGCTACGCATTTAATGGATGATGAAGAAAGAATCTATGAGTTAATCACCAAACGAGAAGAAAAAGGGAATGTCATTATTCCCGGACGTCATATAGCCCTCATTCACTTTCGGGCGGAGGACACCGCCGGTCCGTTTGTGAGTGCTTATCGCCTCAAAGACTTTATAGAAATCAAAGGAGTCGGGTACTCTTCTGAAGAAGTTGATACGTTTCTCGTAATGCTGGCACGCAAAGATGAAAGCAATTATATTCTTGAGCTGCTGGGGAAAATCAGCGTAGCTTTGCTGGAGAATGATTATTTTGCTGAGGTTTTGCGTTTCGGAGATTTGAAAGATATACGCAGCGAATTAGTTGAAATCCTAAACAAGGAGGAAGAGTCGTGAATCAGGAAATATTTAACGAAAACAATATAATTTTAAACCTGGCTTCTGAGTCCAAGAGAGAGGCTATTTTAAGAGCGGGTGAACTTCTGAAAAAGAACGGTTACGTGCAGCATGACTATCTGGAAGGGATGGAAAAGCGGGAAGAGAGTTTAACAACGTATGTGGGAAATGGCGTTGCAATTCCTCATGGACTGCCGGAATATATCCAATATATCGTGAAATCCGGCCTGGTAATGCTCCAATATCCCGAAGGTGTCGATTTTGGCGAGGGGAATACAGCTTACGTTGTCATTGGAATTGCCGGCAAAGATGACGAACATCTTGAGCTGCTGTCGACCATTGCTTTGGTCTGTCAAGAGGAAGAGAATGTAACGAAGCTGAAAGTAGCTTCAAGCAAACAGGAAGTTCTGGAAATTCTGGCCGGTGGTGATGATTAAATGATCAAAACTGTCACCTTGAACGCTGCAGTGGATAAAACCGTTGAAGTACAGGATTTTCGCTTGGGGGCTGTCAATCGAATCTCTAAACTTCAATTGGATGCCGGAGGAAAAGGTATTAACGTCTCCAAGGTTATTCAAGCATTAAAGGGAGAAAGCATAGCCCTGGGTGCTTTGGCCGGGCGAAATGGCGAATTCATTCAAGCAGAACTGGAGCGCAGAGGGATTGTTCACGATTTTCTTTTCGTGCAAGGGGAAACGCGGGTCAACTTAAAAGTTGTGGATCCGGTGAATTCAACCTTTACGGATATCAACGAGCCGGGAATCGTGATCTCTGAAAGTGAGCTTGAGCAAATAGAGGCTAAAATATTTCAAGGCTTCACTTCTGAGACGAGCTTGGTTCTTTCCGGCAGTGTCCCCAGTTATGTAACTCCTTCCATTTACCGGCGCTGGCTGGAACGGGCCAAAGCCCTGGGGGGAAAAACGTTTTTAGACGCCGACGGTGAGTTGCTGCGTGAAGGGATTAAAGCAAAACCCTTTCTTGTCAAGCCCAATCTCCACGAGCTGGAAAAACTGGTAGGACAAAGGCTTCCTAATTTAGAGGACGTGGTTAAAGCTGCTCGGAATATACTGCACCAAGGGGTTGAGGTTCTAGTAGTTTCACTGGGTGCGGAGGGAGCGCTCTTCGCTTATGAGGATCAGGTCATTCAGGCCGAAGCCTTATCAGTTGACGTCAAAAGTACGGTTGGAGCGGGAGATTCTATGGTAGCTGCCCTGTCCCTGGTTCCGCCGGGTGAGGATTATCTGCAGCGGGCGGCCCGCTGGGCTATTGCTACAAGTGCGGCTCAAGTGACCACACCGGGCACTCAGCCGCCGGAGTTAGATACAGTGCTTGCTTATTTGAATCAGGTTCGTTATCGCAGGTTGACCTAAGTTGTAGTTAAGAGAAGAATAAGATATGATAGTTCGAATAAAAACAGACTTTGCTTAAGTGTGGAGTTTATGCATTTTGACATCAGGAGCAGGAGGAGTAATGTAATGAAAACAAAAGCTGTGCGCTTATACGATGAAAATGATCTGCGTTTAGAGGAGTTTGAACTCCCGGAGATTACCGATGAGGAAATTTTGGTGGAAGTCATCTCAGACAGTGTTTGCATGTCCACGTATAAAGCGGCAATTTTAGGGAAGAAGCACAAACGGGTACCTCAAGACATTGATGTTCATCCAATTATCGTGGGTCATGAGTTTGCAGGCAATATTGTCAAGGTCGGTGAAAAACTAAAGGGCCAATTTAAGGAAGGGAATAAGTTTGCCCTGCAGCCGGCTTTAAATTACAAAGGATCTATGTGGTCACCGGGCTATTCGTACCGCTATTTCGGCGGGGATGCCACCTATAATGTTATTCCCCGGGAGGTTATGGAAATCGGCTGTTTTCTTAACTATTCGGGAGAATCCTATTACGAAGCTTCCTTGGCAGAACCTATGTCTTGCATCATCGGAGCTTTTCATGCCAGCTATCATACGAGCATGGGCAGTTATGAGCACCGCATGGGAATTGTAGAGGGCGGTAAAATGGCCATGCTGGCTGCTGCCGGCCCCATGGGCTTAGGCGCTATCGACTATGCTCTGCATACGGATCGTCGTCCCTCATTGTTAGTTGTCACAGATATCGATGAAGAGAAACTTTCCCGGGCCCGTACCATCTTCACGGAACAGGAAGCAAAAAAATGCGGGGTTGAATTAATATTTGTCAATACCAAAGATATGGACGACGCTCCGGCGAAGTTGCGCGCTTTGACCGGTGACACAGGCTTTGATGACGTTTTCGTTTTTACTCCGATTAAACCTGTCGTAGAGCAAGGAGATCAGATCTTAGGCCGTGACGGATGTCTTAACTTTTTTGCCGGTCCGACGGATCCTCAATTCGGAGCACATTTGAACTTGTATAATGTCCATTACGGCTCGACTCATGTCATGGGTACAACCGGCGGGAATACGGATGATCTTTTGGAATCGCTGAAATTGACGGAAGAAAAGAAAATTAATCCTGCCGTAATGGTCACACATGTTGGCGGTTTGGATGCCGTGGCAGAAACAGTTCTGAATCTGCCTAAAATTCCCGGCGGAAAAAAATTAATTTATACTCATATTAATATGGAATTAACGGCCATCGAGGATTTTGCCAAGCTGGGAGTTAATAATACGCATTTTGCCTGCCTGGCGGATATTGTTGCCAATAATAAAGGACTTTGGTGTGCTGAAGCAGAACGTTATTTGCTCGAAAAATGGAGGGATAAATAATGCTGACCCGTGAGTTGGTGATAAATAACAAATCAGGGCTTCACGCTCGTCCGGCATCCCTATGGGTTCAAACTGCAAGTCGTTTCCGCAGTAAAATTAAAATTAAGCACGGAAATTCCGTGGTGGACGGCAAAAGTATTTTAGGAATTCTTTCCTTAGGTCTGTCCACGGGCAGCGTTTTTGAGCTTTCTGCTGAGGGCGAGGATGAAGCAGAAGCTGTTGCCGCTCTGGAAAAATTAATGAGTGATCTTGAAACTCAAGATAAGTAGGTTGATCGTATGGAAAATAATATTTGGCACGGACTTGGGGTCTCGGCGGGACGTGCCGCCGGACCAATCTGGTATATGAAGGAATTCCATACAGATGCTGCAGGGGAAATTTCCGGGGTGCGTTCGGCGGACGAGGAAATGGCCCGGTTGCAGCAAGCCGTAACCCGGACCGAAAAGAATTTAACCGCTCTGGAAGAGAAAGTAAAGGCTGAACAAGGCGAGGAAGTAGCTCAAATATTCGTGGCCCACAAACTCTTACTCAGCGATCCTTCGTTTGTTGGCGAAGCTTATCAACGCTTAGAAAAAGGGCAGTTAAGCGCGGAACAGGCTCTTCAGGAAGTAGCGGCCGAAGCAGTGCAGATGCTGCGCAGTCTTGATGACCCCTATTTTCAAGAGCGCGCAGTCGATGTCCAGGATGTTTTAGGCCAACTATTAAAGAGCCTTCAGAATGTACAAGAGGATGCGGCCGATCTCTTCCCCCCAACGGGAAATTATGTGGTTTTGGCGGATGAGTTGACCCCAGCCCAAACCATTGCTTTACCTAAAGACAGAGTTCTGGGTTTTATCGTGCGCCAGGGTGGGAAAACTTCTCATGCAGCAATTTTGGCCCGCACCTATGGTATTCCGGCTCTCGTCGGCATGGCGGAAGGCTGGGATGCCTTAACCCAGCAGAAATGGCTTGAATTGGACGGTGACGAAGGCTGGGCTCGGCCATCTGCCGAGAATCAGGTTGCTTTTGCCAATAACGGCGAAGGGAACGACGATATTTCTGGCGAAAGTCCCTTGCTTAGGGGAATGATTTTTGCAGCGAATATCGGCAGCCCCGGTGACTTGCCTCTTGTCGAGAAGTTTAAGGCTCAGGGGATCGGATTATATCGAACAGAATTTTTGTTTATGGGAGAAGAACTTCCCAGTGAAGAAGAGCAGCTGGAAGCCTATCGTCAAGTCGTTGCTGCCTGTTCACCCCATTTGACGGTCATTAGGACCCTAGACATCGGGGGAGATAAAAAAGCCCCGGCTTTGCATCTTCCCCAAGAGAAAAACCCCTTTCTCGGCGTTCGTGCCCTGCGGCTTACTTTACGGCGTCCTGAACTTTTTCGGCAGCAGCTGCGGGCCATTTGGCGAGCCTCTGCAGCAGGACCAACGGCGATTATGTTTCCCATGATTGCAACGATAGAGGAACTTGAAAGAGCCAAGGAAAACCTTTGGGCAGCGCGAGAGGAAGTTTTGCAGGCAGGTTATGAGATCGGAGAGCTTCAGGTCGGGATGATGATTGAAATTCCTTCGGCAGCCTGGCTGGCGGACAAATTCGCTCCTAAGGTTGATTTTTTCTCAATCGGCACCAACGACTTGACTCAGTATATGTTGGCTGTAGACAGGGAAAACCCTGAACTGGCTGAGCTCAATCAGCCTTATCATCCCTCAGTTTTGGCTATGATCGCCCGAGTCAGTCAGGCTGCCCTGCAAAACGGGATTTGGACAGGGATTTGCGGTGAAGCCGGAGGAGACCCGCTTCTAGCGCCTTTCTTCAAAGCAGTCGGTATCAAAGAGTTAAGTATGGCACCGGGGTCTTTAGCTAAAGTTCGAACCGCCTTAGCAAAGCTGGAGCAGTCAAAGGAAGAACAAGAAAGATTGGTAAGTTCTGTTCTGGATTGCGCATCTACTGCTGAAGTTGTAAATACCCTTCAAGCCTATAAGGCAATCTGATAAATAACGGAATAGCAGGGAACTGAGACTACTCATGCTTAGAGAAGTGGTGTTCCACGATTGGATGAACTTGGAATATTTGCGAACTCGGGAGGAGAATCAAACTGGTAACGGTTAGACAATTAGTGGAGGAATTTGAGTTTAGAGTCATAGCAGGCAAAAGGGGTCTGGAGAAGGAAATTACTGACTACAGTCTTAAACGACCCAGCGCCGAACTGGTGGGTTATCTAACCTATTTGACTCCCCAGAGGATTCAGATTTATGGACGCACTGAATTGGGCTTGTTTGAAGAGCTTTCTCCTCACCTGCGTTATGATAATTTGGCCAAGGTTATGATTGGGGAAGTACCCTGCCTCATTGTTACAAGAGGGCTGCCGATTCCCCCGGAATTTATCCAGTTAGCGGAGGAAAGAGATATACCGCTGTTGGCCAGTGATCGCTCCACCACGCAGCTTTATTATTTGCTGATTCGCTTTCTCGCTAATCGCTTGGCGCCTTCAACTCTGGTTCATGGGGTTCTGGTGGATGTTTTTGGCGTGGGGGTTTTGATTACCGGAGACAGCGGCATTGGGAAAAGTGAAACTGCCTTGGAGTTAATTCGCGGCGGGCATTTATTAGTGGCTGATGATGCCGTTGAAGTGCAGCGGGTTGATGAGGAAAATTTGCATGGCAGAGCACCGCAATCCATTCGCCATCTTCTCGAAGTAAGGGGCCTTGGCATTTTAGATGTCACGAAACTCTTTGGGGCAGGGTCTGTTCGTGAAGAAAAGGAAATCAATCTTCTCGTGGAATTAGAAGAATGGGAAGAAGGGAAGTATTATGACCGCTTGGGTCTTGATCCTCCTCAAACCTCAACAATTTTAGGTATCCCTGTCCCCAAAGTGACAATTCCGGTTCGCCCAGGCCGTCATCTCGCCTCCATCATCGAGGTAGCGGTTATGCAGAACCGCCTGAGAAGCAGGCGGAAATGAGAGGATTGGCTCAACCCAGCCAGTTGCCTGCGACTGAGGCTCGCCCGCTAAG
>JGI2924J29684_1077693_pt1 | contig 20935 bp, 25 predicted proteins | sample BenlonsequencITS_FD_29684 | JGI IMG/M metagenome (IMG submission 29684)
CGCCGTGACCGGGTCGGACTCCGTTACCGAGCGACGGCCGAGCCGTCGATCGAGGGCGGATGGTTCCTGCCTCCGTGCCGGGATACGGCCGGAGGGAGTGGCGCGGTGCGCCACGTCCTTCGCATTCATTTGGAAGCCCGGGCGCCTATATAAGGCCGTCGAACGAATCGCGCTCCGGGTCCCGCTACCGTGGTACGGTTGGACACGAAAACAGACCGACTCGACAGTATTTGAATATCGGTGCGACGGAAAACGACTGGCCGGCCAGAGCACGAATGGCGAGGTTGCCAGCAGATAACCACGCCGATACCCCGGTCAGCTATCTCTCTCACTGAATTGCAGGCACCGACGATCACTCGTGGTGAGGTTCGTGAGCGAATTCGATAGATCGGCGTGCATGCGAGCCAGGTCGATCACACACCCGCTCACGCACTAGCCCATCGGACCCTTTCCCGTGTGCGGTGATCACCGCCGATGAACGACTACTGCGGATCGATGGTGAGAAAGATAGCCACTTGCTGTGGCTGGACATTCAACCATCGAGTGGAGTGCTGGTGCCCACTGGATCAATGTGGCCGAGCATCCACTGGCACGTGCCTCGAGCTCCAAGTGGGGCGCCGGACCAACCGTACCCCACAACAACGGGTACACCGGAGGTGGCCGATCATGGCTTCGTCGATGGATGGAGGGCAGTGTTCGAGCGAAAATCGATGCGGGTACCGTTCCAGAACGTTCTGCTGGTGGGGAATCGCCTATTCGACGAGCCGGCACACGGGCGCGGGTTCGACCGAGTAGCACTCCCGAATGAACCAGGGCCTACCGCGTTCGGTACGCTGGACCGACTGGCATCGGATCCAAAATCGACTACGCTCTTCGCGTCAAGACGTTCCGAGAAGTGCTCCGTCAGGGATTCGAACCCTGGTCCTTGCCGTGAGAGGGCAAGATGATTGGCCGGACTACACCAACGGAGCCAACCACACGTCGAACCCGTCGTCGGGGTCTCCGTGTCTACTACATCCTTGCGGAGAAGCCAGTTTAAGCGTTCCGTTTCTGGGCGCTCACTGTGACTCGGTTTCGTGGGGCGAACGGGCGGCTTCCGGTTCGAAGCCATCGAGGCTGATGATGTTCTCCCGACCGACTCGGAGTTTGCTGATCGTTCCCTCGGACTCCATCTCGGAGAGGAGCATACTTACCTTGGACTTCGACCAGTCGGTCCGTTCGACGATCTGGACCTGCTTCATCCGGCCCCCGTTCTCGGAGAGCAACGAGACGACGCGGTCCTCGTCCGTCATGAGTTCGGCGTCGGAGATGGCACTCACCGATTCCTCGTTCGTGTCCTCGGGTGCGTGTGTCTCGGTTCCGACGGTCGTGGATGATGGCCGACCCCCGTCGTCGGCAGTCGAACTGTCACCGAAGGGATGAGGCAGCGATGCGAGCGCATCGGGGAACCAGCCCCGCCTGGAGGCAACGAGAGCGAGCCCCACCATCAGGCCGATGCCGACGACGGCACCACCGATCGCAATTGGAGAGAAGAGGGAGTCTTGCCCGCTCGTAGCCCCCGCACTTCCCTCCGGAACGAGAACGACGTACGGTCGACCGCTGACGAACTCCCGTTCCCCACGCCAGACGACACGATCTCGTTCTTGCAGTTCCGGGAACTGGGCTTCCGGATCCGGATACACCTGATCGAACGCGAGGTTTTCACCGGCACGGATCGTCAACGTCTGATCGGCCATGATGTAGAACCCACCCTCGAAGACGTCGGAGACGACGACACGTTCGGACTCCGTCGCCGCGAATCCCTCCCACGTAAACGACATTCGGACGACGCCGGCCGTATTGACCGACCGCTCGACGCGTGCCGTTCGATTGAAGTCCGTCGCCGTCATCTCGCGATCGGTGTAGCGTTCACCGTCCGTGATGAGCGCAGACGCTTGCTCCGTGAACTTCGTGTAGAGGTCGGTCTCTTCGGACTCGAACCGATCCGCGTACGCTTCGAAGTTGTCCTCCTCCTCCGTCGACTCCAGCGTCCGTTCGTACTCGAAGGTCCACCTCGCCGACCCGTCCTCCTGGACGGTGATGTCGAACGTCGTTCGATCGAACTCCTGCGCTGTCGTCCCGACCGAAGAGTTGACCGCCGTCGGAGACGGACCCGCCTCGGGTGCAGGCGGTTGAGTTGATTCCTCGTCTAGCGAGACGAACGCCACGCTCACCACCAGGCCTGCTACCAGCAGCGAGGCGACGATTGCCACAGCGACCGACCGTTGCATTCGTCCGGAGTTCGCCGGGACCCCCCATAGAAGTTGTGAATCACCACACTGCAACCCGTTCACTTCGAAAAACTGAAGCGAATCACCGAGGTTGGCCGACACAATTGGGACAGCGATCGGTGAGACGACACGCACAAGCGGCTGACTCGCCAACACGCCGGCATGATCACGAACCTCGCCGCCGGAGAGTCGGTCTTTACGAGCAACGCGTTCCTCGTCGACGGTGACCGTCGCGTCCTCGTCGATACGGGTTCGAACTTCGACGTCGTTGCCAAGATCGAAGCACGGGTGGACGACCTCGACGCGGTCGTCCTGACCCACACGCATCCCGATCACGTCGGGAACCTGGCCGCCGTGACGGATCACTTCGACGTCGACGTCTGGGGGTACGATCCGTCGGCCAGGGGTGTCGACACCGAACTCGACGACGGTGCAACGCTTCCGATCGGCGATCACCAGTACACGGCCGTCCACACACCGGGTCACAAGGACGACCACCTCTGTCTGTACGCGAACGAGCCCGAGATTCTCTTCGCCGGCGACCTCGTCTTCGCGAACGGCGGGTTCGGTCGAACGGACTTACCAGAGGGTGACCGAACGGCGTTGATCGAGAGTATCGACAAGATCGAGTCGCTCGTCGACGAGTCGCTTCGAGCGCTCCACTCTGGACACGGAGCCAGCGTGACCGACGACCCCGCCGACCACGTTACACTCGCCGGACGGATGGCCCGACAGCACTGACCAGCCCGGTAGCGTCGCGACGAACACTTCCTGGCGTCGAACGAACATCGCAGAAGCTATTCGGCAGCCAATCCGTAGTAGCCGGGTTCGTCTTCGGTTCGCGGTTCGGCGACGACGAGGTCGTCGGCGTTGATCATGATCCACGGAATCGCCCAGTCCAGCAGGATATCTTCGGTCTCCCTGTCGAGTTCGGCCTCCGGTTCGAGCTCCTGGAGGAGTCTGGCGATCTCGTAGACGGTGTACATCTGCCCGGCCTCGAGGAGGTCGGACGGTTCGTAGAAATCACAGGGGTAGGTCGATTCGAACGCAGATTTCGGTCGTGGCATGCGAGTGGCTACGAACGGCCGGGTCCTAAAACTCCCGGCGGATTCTGGAGCCGGATTGGTAGTTTACCTGTCGCTGTGGGATCGGGGATCAGTGACACAGCGCGGACGGCAAAAATGCAGGTTCGAGAGCGGCGAGGCAGCGTTACTCGAAGTGGTCGAGGCACTTCTGGTACTCCTCGGCGACGGAGTCCCAGTTGATCACGTCGAAGAAGCTGTCGATGAAGTCGCCGCGGTCCGGGCCGTAGTCGTAGTAGTACGAGTGTTCCCAGACGTCGAGTGCGAGAATCGGGTGGGAGCCCCAGAGTGCACCCTGGTCGTGTTTGTCGACGACGATGTTACGGAGCTGCTTCGCAACGGGATCGTAGACGAGGAGCGCCCAGCCACCGGCGGCGCCGGCCGCGGCCTCGAATTCGCCCTTCCAGCCCTCGTAGGAGCCGAAATCCTCCTCGATACGGTCGGCGAGGTCGCCCTCGGGTTCGCCGCCGCCGTTGGGGGACATGTTCTCCCAGAACATCGTGTGGAGGTAGTGGCCACAGCCGTTGTGGGTCACGTTCCCGATGGCACCAGGCGAACTGCCGAAGTCACCGCTCTCACGGTTCTCGGCGAGGGTCTCTTCGGCCGCGTTCAGCCCGTTGACGTAGCCCTGATGGTGTGTGTCGTGATGCCAGGTGACGACTTGTTCGGAAATCGATGGCTCGAGTGCGTCGTAATCGTACGGTAGTGGTGGAAGTTCGTGTTCGGTCATTGTGGACACCCGGAGAGGTGTTCGTTCGCGCGAGTGTTAAACGTTGAGGAGTGAAACGATACCACGGCGCAACGGATCCGGCGATCGGATTCCCGCGAGCTCCTCACCAGGACCCACGACGGACCACGTGTTAACGGTTACACCGGCAACGGAGACGCGACGCTATCGAATCGGTTAGTTCGCACACCCAATAAGGGGCCGCAGTAATTCGAGGGCGACTACTCGTAGAGCCACGAGGCGTCGTGCTGATCGTACTCGATCAGCTCGTCCTCGTCGAAGTGGATCGCGATCTCGCGCTCGTTCGCGCCCTCGTCTTCGTTGTCCGCCGCGTGAACGACGTTCCGACCGAGGTCGAGTGCGTAGTCACCGCGGATCGTTCCGGGTGCCGCCTCGAGCGGGTCGGTCTCGCCGATCATCTGGCGAACCTGTCGCGTCGCATCCTGTCCTTCCCAGACCATGGGGACGACCGGGCCCGACGTGATGAAGTCGACCAGATCGTCGTAGAAGGGTTTGTCCTCGTGTTCCGCGTAGTGCTCTTCGGCCCGTTCGCGGGGCATGTTCTCGACGTTTATGCCGACGAGTTTGAGCCCGCGGTCTTCGAGTCGAGAGACGACCTCGCCCACGAGTCCGCGCGCGAAGGCGTCGGGCTTGACCATCACGAAGGTCCGCTCGTGGTCACTCATTCCTCGTCCTCCTCGGACTCGTCCGTGTCGGTTTCGGCAGCGTCGGTCTCGCCGTCTTCGACGTCGTCGGACTCGTCGCTTTCAGTGTCGTCGGACTCGGCGTCCTCGGCCTCGTCACCTTCAGCGTCGTCGCCCTCAGCGTCGGGAGTTTCGTCGTCAGCCGACTCGTCTTCGGTGACGGGTTCGGCCTCGGATTCCGAGGTATCAGCATCCTCCTCGACTGACTCCTCGGAAGCGGAATCAGGTGTCGACTCCTTGCCCCGACGGCCCTCTTCGGTCCACTCCAGATCGCGCGGTTCGCGACCGAGACGGTAGTTCTTCTCCGCCTTGGAGTCGACGAAGTGGAGCACGGTCCCGTCGGTCCGGACGTACATGATGCCCGTCCCGGGTTCGATCTCCTCTCCCGTGTAGTCACACGTGCGTTTCTCGACCATCGTTACTGTCCTCCGATCGAATCGGCCTCGCGGGCGGTCTCGCGCAGCTGGAGGACGTCCCCCTCGCGGACCGGCCCGAGGCAATTGCGAGTGATGATGCGACCCTGATTCTCGCCCTCCTGGATCCGACACTTGACCTGCATGGCTTCACCGTGCATGCCGGTCTTGCCGACGATCTCGATAACTTCGGCGGGCGTGGAGCCGCTTTCATCCTCTTCAGCGCTCATCCTCTCTCACCTCACTCGAGGTCCTCGATCTTGCCAGCGATGTCCTCGACATCGTCGTCGGCATCGCCGGTGTCGACGATTGCCGCGGCAGCGGAGCCGACTTCGAGGCCGGCGGCGTGGCCGACGTCGTCCTGGGTCTCGACGAAGACGACCGGAATACCCTTCTCGTCGGCGAGTTCCGGGAGGTGCATGACGATCTCCTCGGGGCTGACGTCTTCGGCGACGAAAACGAGGTCGGCGTTGCCGCGCTCGATCGCTTTGGTGGTTTCGTTCGTTCCTTTCTTTACGCGTCCTGTGTCTCGGGCAACCTCGAGGGCCTCTAAGGCATCCTCTTGAAGGTCGACCGGGACGTCGATCGTGACGTAGACTGACATTGGTTGTTCACCTCTCCTACGCGCGGGCTCGCACTCCCCTGCCGTCGGGGCGCGTGGTGTCCCCGTGCCAGACCGAGTCGATCCCGACTCCGGCGGAGTTCCTGTGCGGCTAGGAGCATCATCAACCCCGCGTAGGGTGTACTGCTCAGTAACGGTGCCCCCCATAAAAGCGTGTTCAAACATTCTTCGGGGTGACACGGATGCGCACGTCAGAAAGATACCCGACGGCGCGACGATTGCCGAACCGGACAGACCGGGAGACCCGGACAGACCGGAAGCGGTGGAATTACCGTCGGGCGGGCGCAATCGCGTGGTATGAACTCGGTGGCGCTCGCGGCGGACCTCGTGGCGGAAGCGGCGACCGTCGACGAGCGTCGCCTCCTCGTTCTCGCAGGCGACAGGGAGGTCGGCTACAGCCACCTCGAAGGGATCCTCGACACTCTCGACGTCCCGATCAGCCAGACCACGCTCGTCGGTCCCGACGATCGGCTTCGCTGTGAGCACCTGACCCAGTCGACGGCAGGCCGGCTCCTGGGAACGACCAGGGACGTCGTCGCCGTCGACGCACATCGGGCGTGCCGACCGAACGCACTCGGACGCGTCGTCGGCGCGGTCGACGGTGGTGGACTCGTGATCTTGCTCACACCCTCGCTCGAGACGTGGCCCGATCGCCGAGACGCGTTCGACGAGACGCTCGCGTCGCCACCGTACACCGTCGACGACGTCACCGGTCACTTCCGGAGACGGCTCGTCGAGACTCTCGAGACACATCCCGGAATCGGGATCGTCGACGTCGACGACGACCGCGTCATCCGAAGCGGGCGGACCGATCCAGCCCCTCAGCTGGCGTCGCAGTCGGATGAGCAGGGCGTTCCAGCCGACGCTGTCTTCCCCGATGAGGCGTTCGAGGCCTGTCTGACCGCCGACCAACGAGATACCGTCGCGGCCTTCGAGCCGTTCCTCGCGACGCCCAACCAGCAAACCGCGGTCGTCGTCGAGGCGGACCGTGGTCGCGGAAAGTCCAGTGCGGCGGGACTGGCAGCCGGTGCGCTCGCGGCGGCAGGGCTAGACGTCGCCGTTACCGCACCGTCGCCGGACGGTTGTCTCGAAGTGTTCGCCCGCGCTCGCGAACTCGCCGCCGATCTCGACTCGATTTCAGAGTCGGAAGACCCCCAGGAGGACGATCGTATCCATTCCACCATCACGACTGCTTCCGGGGGGCGAGTCCGGTTCGCGACCGCGACCGAGGTCGACTCGTGGATCGACGAACCCGATGTCGTCATCGTCGACGAAGCGGCCGCACTGCCCGTCTCGATACTCGAGACGACGCTCGCTGCGGAGCGAGTCGCCTACGCGACGACCGTCCACGGCTACGAGGGGACCGGTCGCGGATTCGACGTCAGGTTCCGCGATCGACTCGACGAGGGGGTCCACGACGTGCTCACGCGGTCGCTCGTCGAGCCGATTCGCTACGCTGCCGGCGATCCGATCGAGACGTGGGCCTTTCGCGTCCTCGCGCTGGACGCCCGGCCACCGGTCGAACCGCTGATCGCCGACGCGACCGTCTCGAACGTCAGCTACGAACACCCGGATCCCGCGGCGCTCGTCGCCGACGAACACCGCCTTCGAGAGACGTTCGGATTGCTCGTGCTCGCCCACTACCGGACCGAGCCGACCGACCTGGCCCGATTGCTCGATGCGCCGAACGTGACCGTCCGAACCCTGGAGCGAGACGGGCACGTCGTCGCCGTCGCGCTGCTCGCCCGCGAAGGGGGACTCGACGCGGACTGGCGCGCCGACATGTACGAGGGGGTGCGCATCCGCGGGAACATGATTCCCGACGTACTGACGAGCCAGCTCAGGGACGAATCGGCTGGCGCCCCGGTGGGCTACCGTGTGATTCGGATCGCGACACACCACGCCGTTCGGTCATGCGGCCTCGGCTCGCACCTGCTCTCGAAGATTCGGGAGGAAGTTGGGTCCGAAGCGGACTGGCTGGGTTCCGGATTCGGTGCGACGCCCGAACTCCTGCGATTCTGGCACCGAAACGGGTACGAGACGATCCACGCGTCGACGACGCGAAACGACCGCAGCGGTGAGTACTCCGCGATCGTCGTCCATCCGACGAGCGAACGTGGTGAAGCCCTCCGTGATCGCCACACGACCTGGTTCGCCCGCCGCCTTCCTGCGGTACTCGCCGACGCACTCGAGGACCTCGCGGTCGATACCGCCCGGGCGCTGCTGCGATCGATACCGGCAGCGGCCGTACCCGCACTCCCACGGGACCCCCACAGCTGGCGCGTCGTCGCCGGGGCCGCCTACGGACCCGGCCTGTTCGACGTCGATCCCGGTCCGTTCCGGCCGCTGATCGTCCGCGCGATAATCGAACAACCAGCGCTGCCCGGAGACGGGCTATCGACTCGCGAGGAGCGATTGCTCGTCCGTCGGGGCCTCCAGGCACGAGCCTGGTCGTCGGTGGCCGACGAACTCGGCTACCACTCGACGGGCCAGTGTATGCGATCGTTCGGTGACGCCCTCACACCACTCGTCGATCACTACGGGACGGACGCCCGATCGGTCGGCGACGACGCCGCCGAAACGGTTCGTGCGCTCCGAACGCGATTCGACGGCGAATAGGCGTCCGTCAGGAGAGCAGTCGTCGGGCGATCGACTCCGGGAGCAGCCAGAACAGCAGCGCGATCAGTCGCCATCGGCGGGTGACGTAGGCGTGCGTTCGACGAGATTCGATCGCGCGATGAATCTGTGCGGCGGCCGTCTCCGGCGAGCACACCCAGAACAGCTCCTCCCCCAGCGCCATGTCGGTGTCCACGAATCCGGGCTCGATGGTCGTGATAGTGACGTCGGCCGCGTTAGCAGCCTGTCGGTGACGAAGCCCCTCCAGGTACCGGCTGACGAACGCTTTCGAAGCGTTGTACGCCGGCGCATCGGGACTACCGAACCCGGCCGCGACCGACGAGATGCCGACGAGGTGCCCGTCGATGGGCGCGTCCGGGGTCGGTCGTCGGTCGGTCGATGCAGACTCGGACGTGGCCTCGATACCGGCGCGTTCGAAGTACTCGATCGCGGCCGTCGCGAGGGCCGTAAAGCCGGTAACGTTCACGTCGATCGTCTCCCGTTCCGTCTCCCAGGAGAGGTCACGATTGATCGAACCGGCACCGGCCGAGAGCACGACGAGTTCGACCCGGTCCATCGCCGCCGTAAGTTCGAAAAACGCCTCGCGAGCGGCGTCGGGTTCCGTGACGTCCATCGTCGCGACGGCCGCCTTCGTTGGGAGCGCTTCGCCGATCTCGACCATGCGATCGGTCCGGCGAGCGGCGAGCCCGATTTCGTACCCGTCCGACGCGAGACGGCGAGCGAGTGCCTCGCCGATCCCCGACGACGCACCGACGATGATCGCCCCACGTGTCATGGCGAGTCGTTCCGGGTCCACGGCCAAAGCTGGTTTGGCTACCTGTATCGAGGGCCGCACGCCACTGCTCGGGGCCATAACCGACCTCACGCCAGAATCAGTCCGACCGAAACCTCTGACTGTGACGGCCACGTACGCTTGCGCATGGACTGTGCCGAAGACGACTGCGATCGGCCCGCAGTCGTCGAGCTTCACGTGCCGTGGGCAGAGAACCGCCTCGTCTGTGCGGCCCACGCGCGTGTGCTCGGCCGTCAGGATGGCGTCGTCGCCGATCCGAAGCCGGACGCCGACGACGAATTACTCGGCTGAGCGTCGAAAACCGCAGAGATGCGTGCCCTACGGGTGAGAAAAGTACGCGACCGTCTCCTCGTCGTCGTGGCGGTCGATTCGAGCGAACCCGACGCGGACGAACTGGACGGTGTCGTCGGGATCGAGTGCGGCGACACCCGGTTCCGCGTGACCGAAGACGTCCCCGCCCATCGTCCGGAGCTGGAGCGAGACGTTCTCGTCGGCCGGAGCCCAGTGGATCACGTCGACGTCTCCCTCGCGAACCACGTCGATCGATTCATCCGTATACTGGAGTGTATCACGGGTGTACTGGAAACAGCCGAGCCCTTTCAGCCAGACGCTGGCTTCGCGATCCGGCACGTCCGCGGGTTCGACGAGGACGGCGTCACCGACGGGGATCGCCCGGTCGCCGCGGTCCTCGTGATCGGGGTGCAGCGGCGGATTCGCCTCCGCAGGTGGGCTCCCGCCGAGTGGGATTTCGGTGCCGTCGCGGACGAAGAAGTAGCGGTCACTCCCGTCGTCGATGAGTTCCCGGTTGTTCGCGTAGATGGTGCTCATCGCGAGGTCGACATTCGACGTCGACGTGCCGAGGCCGATCATCGCGTCGGTGATCGCGTCGCCGCGGATGCCCCGCCGTCGCAGACTCGCGAGCGTGGGTGCCCGCGGGTCGTCCCAGCCGTCTAAGTCGCCGGCGTCGATCAGCTCCTTGATCGAGGAGGTACTCATCGGGACGTCGTAGGCGTCTAACTGGACGTGGCCCCAGTGGACGACCTCGGGATACTCCCAGTCGAAGTAGTCGTAGACGAAGCGTTGTTTCTTCGCGGAGTCCTGCAGATCGATCCCGCGGATGATGTGGGTAACGCCGACCAGCTGGTCGTCGATACCGGACTGGAAGTCGAGCATCGGCCAGCAGCGATACTCGCTGGCCACGTCGCGTGGATGGGGCGTGTCGATCATCCGGAACGCGACGAAATCGCGCAGCGCCGGGTTCTTGTGGTCGATGTCGGTCTTGACCCGCAAGACCATCTCACCGCTGTCGTACTCGCCCGCGACCATCGCCTCGAACTCCTCCTGGACGGTTGCGACGTCCTTCTCGCGGTGGGGACAGGCCTCGCCGTCGTTTTTGAGGTCGCTGAACGTCTCGCCGGAACACGAACAGGTGTACGCGCCGCCCAGCTCGATCAGCTCACGGGCGTGCTCGTAGTAGGTTTCGACCCGGTCGCTGGCGCGGTAGACGGCGTCGGGCTCGAATCCGAGGTACTCGACATCGTCGAGAATATCGTCGTAGGCGTCGAGGTCCGGACGCTTCGTCTCCGGATCGGTGTCGTCGAACCTGACACAGAACCAGCCATCGTAGCGTTCGCGGTAGGTCCCGATCACCGCCGGCATGCGAGCGTGGCCCACGTGCCACGGCCCGTTCGGATTCGGCGCACAGCGCATCCGGACCTCCTCGACGCCCTCGGCGTTCGGGAGGGCCGGCAGGTCCCACTCGTCTTCTTCGTCCTCGGCTTCGATCTCGGCCAGTTCGTCGGGTGCCAGCTCCGCAATGCGGTCGCGGCGCGCCTCGTGGGACAGCGCGTTCACCTCACTGACGATCGGCCCGGCGACGCCTGGAATCTCGCCCCCGTGGGGCCGAAAGTCCGGGTTCTCGCCCATGAGCGGGCCCATGATGGCGCCTACGTCCGCGTCGCTCTCGTGCTTAACGGCGTTCAAGAGCGCGTGTTTCTCGACCTCGCGTTCGACGCGCTCGCGTACCTCGTCGTCCATTACCGGGTGCTTCTCGGGGCTCCGTCAAAACAACCGCGGATCCGATCGCGAGCGGTCGCTGCACACGGGGACATCGCCAGTTACGTGACTCGCTCGAAGCAACAGTACGAGAAACCGCCACTGGCGTCTGACCGGTTCCCGTCGCCCGTGGCGGGTCAGTAGCCGCGTTCGACGAGGTAATCCGCGATGTCCTCTAAGAGATCGTGGGCCTCGTTCTCCGGGAGGACGTTCAGTCGATCGGTCCCGTTCGAGACGAGTTCGCGGGCTTTCGATCGAGCGTACTCGATACTGCCCGCGTCTTCGAGCGTGGCGACGGCGTCGTCGATCTCTGCCTCGGTGACGGCGTCGACGTCGTCGGTGTCGACGAGCGAGTCGACGTCGACGCCCTGTCCGCGAGCGTGAACCGTGATCAGGGTCTGTTTGTTCTCGACGAGATCGCTCCCGCGCTGTTTGCCGAGCGTCTCGCTCGGGACCGTCAGATCGAGGACGTCGTCGTGGATCTGGAACCCGCGCCCGATGTCGAGGCCGTAGCCGTAGAGCGCGTCGACAGTCTCCTCGTCCGCTCCGAGGAGGACGGCGGGCAGCGCGGCCGATGCCGCGTAGAGGACGGCGGTTTTCTGTTCGACCATCCCCAGATACTCGTCGGTCGTGACTTCGTCACGCTCTTCGAACTGGACGTCGAGCGACTGTCCCTCACAGATCTGTGTACAGGTGTTCGCGAGAACGTCGAGCGCACGGACCATCCGATCCGTCTCGGCGCCCGTATCGAGCATGATCTCGAACGCCTTCGAGTACAGCGTATCGCCCGCCAGAATCGCCGTCTCAACGTCGTACTCGCGATGGACGGCCGGGACGCCGCGTCGGAGATCGTCGTCGTCCATGATGTCGTCGTGAATCAACGTGAACGACTGGATCACTTCGACGCTGACGGCTGCCGCCAGCATGTCGACCGGGTCCGAGTCGTCGAGCGGCTCGAACGACCGATACGACTGCGAGAGTGGCTCCACGTCGGTCAGCGCTTCTGCTGTCGCGAGCAGTACCGACGGTCGGAGCCGCTTGCCACCCGCGTCGAGCAGGTAGCGCGACGCTTCGTAGAGCCGTTCCGGTCGGCGAACCGGGAGTTCCTCGGGAATCGCCTCGTTGACCAGTTCGCGACGCTTCCGGACCGCTTCGAGCACCGTCTGTTCGCGTGCCTCAGGGCTCGTCATCTCACTCGACCAGTTGGATCAGGTTGCCGTTCGATGTGACGTGAAGGTCCCGACCGAGTTTGTATCCTTCACTCTTGCAGAGGTCGACGTAACTGGAGAAGCCTTTCATGTCCTGGTGAGCCGGGATGACGTGCTGGGGCTGGAGCGCCTGCAGCATCTCGTAGTGGCCCTCCTGGTTGAGGTGCCCGGAAACGTGGATGTCGGAGTAGATGCGCGCACCCTGCATGCCGAGCAGTTTCTCGGCCTGGTAGCGCTGACCCTCGTTCGTCGGTTCCGGAATCACGCGGGCGGAGAAGACGACCTTGTCGCCGTCGTCCAGTTCGTACGGCGTCTCACCGCGGGCCATCCGGGTGAGCATCGCACGTGGCTCGCCCTGGTGGCCGGTGACGACCGGGAGGAAGTTCTCCTTGCCTTCGTTCATGATCCGTTTGAACGTTCGATCGACCGACTTGCGGTGGCCGAACATCCCGAGATCGTCGGGGAAGTCGACGAAGTCGAGTCGTTCGGCGGTGCCCGAGTACTTCTCCATCGAGCGGCCCAGCAAGACCGGCTGGCGGCCGATATCCTTGGCGAACTCCACGAGCGAAGTGACGCGGGAGATGTGGCTCGAAAACGTCGTCGCGACGATGCCGCCGTCGTAGTCCTCGAGACTGTAGATGACGTCTTTCAGGTGGCGCCGCGCGACCGATTCACTCGGTGTGCGACCCTGCTTGCCCGCGTTCGTACAGTCCTCGATGTAACAGAGGACGCCCTCGCCTTCGCGACCGATCTCGCGGAACCGCTCCATGTCGATCGGATCGCCGATGACCGGTGTGTGGTCCATCCGTTTGTCCAGTCCGTAGACGACGGCTCCCTCGGGGGTGTGCAAGACCGGGTTGATGGCGTCGATGATCGAGTGCGTGACGTTGACGAACTCGAGTTCGACCTGACCGGTGTCGCCGATCGACATCGTCTCGCCGGGATCCATCTTGATCAGGTCGTTCTCGACGCCGAACTTCTGTTCGCTCTCGATCTGCTGTTTGACCAGTTCGATGGTAAACGGCGTGGCGACGACCGGTGCGTTGTACCGATGCGCCAGCTTCGAGATCGCGCCGATGTGGTCCAGGTGGCCGTGGGTCGGAACGATCGCCTGGACGTCGCCCTCGAGGTCGGACATGACCCGGTCGTCCGGAATCGCGCCCATGTCGATCAGATCGAGACTGTGCATGCGCTCGGTCTCGACGTTGTCGTGGATCAGAACCTGCGAGAGGTTCAGTCCCATGTCGAAGATGACGACGTCGTTACCAGCGCGGACGGCAGTCATCTGCCGGCCGACTTCCTCGTAACCGCCGATCGTTGCAATTTCAATTTCCATTGGTAGACACCGAGCGCCTCGTTGATGGGCGCTCGTGGTAACGGTCCGCGGACTCCCGGTTCCTACGGCCTCGACGTGACTGCGCGTCGGCCATCCCGCTATGCGATCGAATCGGTGGCTCCGGCCGACCCGACCTCGATCGCACTTGCCCGCGGGTCTCGCTACCCCGACATACACACCCATCCCGTATAAAGACCGCGGGTCGATCCGTCGGCTTCACGCCGACCAGACGGCCCATGGCCTGCCTCTAGCAGGTAAACCGACAACCGGTTACAGTCAGTGCCAGCCGTCTATCGCGACCGTGACCAGTCACTGCCGACGATTGACACAATGGTTAAGTAGTAAGTATTGGTAACAACATTCATGCCACAACAGGGCACGGAAGAGGCAACTCGATCGGCGTCCAGACGACGAGTACTCCGCGGACTGGCGACGACCGGACTCGCCGGGAGCGCCATCCTCGCGGGATCGGGAACTGCGAGCGCCGGTAGCAAGGGCGGCTGTGACGACCCACCGACGGCGTTTCCGCGAGTGACGACACGCGGTCACTTCGACACGACGTGGTACGGAAGCGTCTACCTCACAGACGGCAACGACGCGACCAACTACGAGTACGCTGGCGACGGGATTCCCGGCATCCACAGCGCCCCGGGCGACGAACTACTCGTGTTCGTCCACGGCTGGAACAACGACGCCGAGGGCGGGGTCTGTACGTTCGGCGACGCCGACGAGACGTTTTCCGCCGAGGGATACGCACAGCCGTTCGTCGGGTTCTCGTGGGACGCCGACTTCGGCTGGTACAACGCCACCGAGATCGCCGAGGAAAACGGCCCGAAACTCGCGGCGTTCACCCACGCCTACAAGGCGGCCAACCCGGGCGTCACCGTTCGGTACGTCGCCCACTCACTCGGCGCTCGCGTCGCTTTGTCGGCGGTCGAGCAACTCTCGGAGTGGGGCCATCACGACGATCTCGCGTCACTCTCACTCCTCGGCGGCGCCGCGGACGACGAATCCGTCTCGATGGAGGGCACCTACGGCCCCGACATCGAAGCCGCCGTGGGCGACGTACACAACTACTGGATGGAAGACGACGAGATTCTGAACTGGGCGTACGGGACCGCCGAACTGGGAGACGCAGTCGGAAACGACGGCTGCGACGGAACGCCGCCGTCGAACTACACGGACCACAACGTCGCGTACGTCCCGAGTCACTTCGATTACGCGGCCGCCGACGGCTGTATCCACGAGGTCGTCTCGACGTTCTAACCCGCGACTCCACCGGCGACGACTAGTCGATCGTCGTTCCCGGATCGTCCCCCTCGAGAAACGCTGACAGTCCGTCGCGTCCAAAAATTGTCGCGTTCGAGTCGAGGTCGAGCAACGCCCGCACCTTCGCCGCCATCCCGCCGCTCACGTCCGTCGCCTCGCTCTCGCCCAGCACGTCGGCGACGTCATCGTACTCGTCGATCCGATCGATGACCGCATCGGCATCGTCGAGAACGCCGGGGACTGCCGAACAGAGCCCGACGCGGTCGGCTCCGAGACTCGCTGCCAACTCGACGACGAGTTCGTCCCCACTCACGACGGTGACGCCCTCACCCGCGTGCGCGACGAGATCCCCGTGGAGCACGGGAACGAACCCCTCCGAAAGCAGCGTCTCGATCTGGCCAAACGGAAACGTGAGTTCACCACGTTCGGACCGATGGCCGGCCGAAAACGGCTGTATCGGAACGGCGGGGACGTCCCGGTCGAGCAGGCGCCGGAGGACGAACTGATTGAGCGTCGTCATCGCCCCGTGAATCGCGTGGACGGCGTCTACGTCGTGACTTCCGTCGGTCGTACTCACGCCGAACTCGCTCGCGTGGTGGTGGCCGAAACTCCCGCCACCGTGGACGACGACCAGGTCGTCGACATCGCCAACCGAGATCGCGTCGGCGATCGCGTCCGCCGTGTGATCGAGCGCCGCACCGTCGATCGTCTCCGCCCGATCTTTCTCCGTGACGACGCTCCCGCCGAGTTTCAGGACGACCGTCATTCGAGCTGGCGCACCCCCTCGTCGGCCAGTTCCGCAGGGAACACGTCCTCACAACCGGGTAAGTACCGCAACGCCGTCTCCGTCTCCGGCGTCGGGTCCAGTGCAACGATGCAGCCACCACCGCCGGCACCCGTCAATTTCGCGCCCAGTGCACCGGCTTCGCGTGCCGCCCACACCATCGAATCGAGCGAGCGGCCGGAGACGCCCAGCGCCGACAGCAGTCCGTGGTTGAAATCCATCAACCGCCCGAGTTCCGCGACGTCACCGTCGGCCAGCGCCGTCTCACCCTGCCGTACGATGTCGCCGATCGATGCGACCGTGTCCGCCGCGAACGAGTACTCGTCGCGAAGCTGTCGAACACCCGCGACGAGTGCACCAGTATCTCCAGCCCCACCGTCGAATCCGATCACGAGCGGAAGATCGGGCGCGTCGATCGCCCGACAGTCCGATCCTTCCACGCGAACGGCACCGCCGGTCGCGGAACAGAACGTGTCCGCTCGCGAGGCCTGCCCGTCCTGCACTGCAAGTTCGGTCTGATACGCTCGCTCGGCGAGTTCCGCCGTGGAGAGTTCGACCCCGAGCGCGCGGGTTGCGGCGTCGATCGCGGCGACGACGACCGCCGCGGACGACCCCAGACCCGCCCCCAGCGGGATGTCGCTCTCGATCGTCACCTCGAATCCGGCGTCGGGCTCGCCAGTTACCTCACGCACCTGCGCGATCGCCTCGTCGACGTATCCCATCGCGGCGTCGACGAGCGACTCGGCGACGTCGATATCTGGTTTCCCGTCGGTCGAGCCCGCGTACTCGACGGTGAACCCATCCAGGCTGAGATCATCGGAATGAACGCGCAATGTCGCATCGTCGCGCGGCTCGACACCCACCCGGGCCCGACGCTCGATCGCGCACGGGACCGCCGGTTCGCCGTAAACGACCGCGTGCTCACCGAAGAGGTAGACCTTCCCGGGAGCGCTCGAACGAGTCATTGGCGGTGGATTAGCCCGACCCGGCTTAATTGCTGTCTTCTCGAGCGGCGATCGACACCACATCGGGCACGCCGATTCGCGCCCAACTGCTACAGGACGACGACGGTGAGGAGCTTGTACACGAACCCGAGCGCGAAGACACCAGCCAGTGCAGCCGCCGCCAGGGCGACGACCGGTGGGATCGCTTCCTCTTCGAACTCGTACAGGAGATCGGTCATACGATCGAATCACGCCGTTCGACAGGTAACTCTTTCTGTCTGTCGAGCTCGATCGCATCGAGGACGGCAGGCGGCCGTCGTCGCAGGTAGCTGTCGCTCGCGGGCGTGAAAACGGCTGAAAGGACAATACCGAACCTACACCATGCTCTCGAAGTCCTCGAGCGCGTAGGACGGCTCCGCGCCGCGGCGGTCGAGGACCTCGTTCGCGAGCAACCAGTAGACGACCGAGAGAGCCTTGCGACCCTTGTTGTTCGTCGGGACGACGAGGTCGACGTTACCGGTCTGGTTGTTGGAGTCACACATCGCGATGACCGGAATCCCGACCGTGATAGCCTCCTTGACGGCCTGGGCGTCGCCGATCGGGTCCGTGACGACGAGCACGTCGGGTTCGATGTAGCCGTCGTACTTCGGATTGGTCAGCGTCCCGGGAATGAACCGACCCGTCCGGGCACGTGCACCGACGGCCTCGGCGAACTTCTCGGCCGGGAATCGGCCGTACTGACGGGACGAGGTGACCAGGATCTGCTCCGGATCGTAGTTCTCGAGGAAGTCCGCAGCCGTGCGAATCCGGCCGTCGGTCATCGAGACGTCGAGGACGTACAGACCGTCGGTTCGGACGCGGTGGATGAACCGCTCCATGTCCGACGTCTTCTGCTGGGTACCGATGTGAACACCGGCGCCCAGGTAGTCCTCGACCGGGATGAGCAGATCGACGTCCTCGTCGCTCATGACGTCGTCGTCGAGCGTGGGGCCGTCGTCTGCCTCCTCGGTAGCGGGTTCGTCCGCAGCGTCGTCTGCGGCGGGCTGTGCGTCGTCGGCCTCGGTGACCTCCTCGGATTCGGCGGCGGGGCCAGCCCCCTCGGCTGGCTCCTCGTCGATCTCCTCCTCGGCGGCGTCGAGGCCCTCCTGTGATGTGTCGTTCTCTGTCATATCGCGTCGTCCTCGATTCGGATGAGTTCGTTCAGCTTGGCAGTTCGCTCGCCGCCGACGGCGCCAGTCTTGATGAAGGCGGCGTCGGTCGCGACGGCGAGGTGTGCGATGGTCGTGTCTTCGGTCTCGCCCGAACGGTGGGAGACGACGGCTTCGTAGCCGTGTTCGGTCGCGAGTTCGATCGCGTCGAACGCGTCCGAGAGCGTGCCGATCTGATTCGGCTTGATCAGGATGGAGTTGGCCGCATCCCGATCGATTCCCTCGCGCAGGCGATCGACGTTCGTCACGAAGAGGTCGTCGCCGCAGACGAGCGTCTCGTCACCAACACGATCCGTCAACTCCGTGTAGGCCTCGTAGTCGTCCTCGTCGAGCGGGTCCTCGACGTAGACGAGGTCGTACTCGGAGACGAGGTCGGCGACGTACGCGATCTGCTCGTCGGTCGAGCGCGTTCGGTCGCTGTAGACGTACTCGCCTGCGTCGGCGTCGTAGAGTTCCGCAGCAGCGACGTCGAGGCCGATGCCGACTTCGAAGCCGACCTCGTTCTCGACGCGGTTCACTGCCTCGTCGACGACCTCGAACGCCTCGGCGTCCGTGATCGACGGCGCCCACGCACCCTCGTCGCCCTTCCCCGCAGGCTCGTCGCGTTCGTCCAGAATGTCCGCCACCGCGGCGTGGACCGCCGCGTTTGCGAACACTGCGTCCTGAACGCTCGGTGCGCCGACGGGTGCGGCGAGGAACTCCTGAATGTCGGTCGCGTCGGCGGCGTGTTCGCCACCGCCGACGACGTTCCCGAGCGGCGTGGGGAACGTCTCCCCGCGGAACGTTCCGCCCAGGTGCTGGAACAGCGGTGCACCCAGCACGTCCGCTCCGGCCTTCGCAGCCGCCATCGAGATGGCGACCGCGCTGTTGGCGCCGAGCTCGGAGAAGGTATCGGTGCCGTCTGCCGCGCGCAAGATCGCGTCGACCTCACGCTGGTTGCCGGCGTAGGCCTCACCGACGAGCCGGGGGACGGCCCGCTCACGAGCCGCCGCGATGGCTTCTCCGGTGGGTCGCTCGACGGCCTCGTACTCGCCCGTACTCGCGCCGGACGGGGCCGCAGCGCGACCGAACCCACCGCTTTCCGTGACGACGTCAGCCTCGACCGTCGGGTTGCCCCGTGAGTCGAGTATCTCGCGCAGCCGGACGTCGGTGATCAGCGTCATGACGATGCTTGCCCTCGATTGACCGTGAACGGGAGCACACCTTCGTCGTACTCCTCGGCCGCGATGAGGATCGGCTCCGTTCGGTCGGTCTCGATCAGCACGGGGGCGCCGTAGGATACCTGCAGCGCTCGCGCGCCGAGGATCCGGGCCTTCTCGTACCGGTTGTAGCGTTCCTGTTGCATGGTTACTGGTACGGCGAGACGACGTCCACGAGGTCGGTGTGCGAAACGAGCATCCGCCGGCAGCAGAACCGGTCGACGCCGAGGTCGTCCAGGACTTCGGCGGGATCCTCGTCACCCTCGCGGGCGCGTTCTTCGAATTCTTCCCAGTGTTCGGCGACGACCGTGCCGCACGTGAAACACCGGACCGGGACCATCATACTTGTCTCACCTCAGCGGTAGGATTTCTGGTAGCGAGCCCGCGCACCGGGGCCGCCCCACTTCTTCGATTCGGACTGGCGAACGTCGTTGACCAGCAGCGAGCGATCGAACGACATGAACGCATCGCGCAGTTCGGCGTCGTTCGTGTGCTGGACGATCCCGCGAGCGATGGCGGTGCGGACGGCGTCTGCCTGGCCGCTAATTCCACCGCCTTCGACCCGAACGTCGATGTCGACGCCGTCGCGGAATTCGTCACCCGCGATGCGGAACGGCTCCAGCATCTTGAGACGGGACATCTCCGGTTCGACCAGTTCGACTGGCTGTGCGTTGACCCTGACACGACCCTCACCGTCGCTGACGGTAGCTCGTGCCACGGCCGTCTTCTTCTTCCCACTCGTGTTCGTTACCATGTGACGGAAGCACCCAGTTGTTCGGCGATCTCGCCCAGATGGACGAAGCGGATGTTCGACAGGCGATCCAGCGACGTGTCCTCGAGGACCGTCGCCTCGTGGTCGTCGTCACCCTCGTAGGGATTACCGACGTAGATGCGGACGTTCGAGAACGCCTCACGCCCACGTGACTTCTTGTACGGGAGCATGCCACGGACGGACCGCTTGAAGATCATGTCCGGCCGTTTCGGGTAGTTCGGACCGCGGTCGGAGCCGAGCTGCGCTCGGGTCCGGTAGGTCTCGAACACGTCTTCTTTGTCGCCCGTGATGACGGCATCTTCGGCGTTGACGACGGCGATCCGTTCGCCATCGAGTGCGCGCTGGGCAACCTCGCTCGCGACGCGACCGAGAATGCAATCCCGGGCGTCGACGACGATGTCGGCGTCGAATTCGGCGAGACTCATGCGATCACCCGCACGTTCGATCCCTCTGGATTCTCTTCGAGCAGTTGCTCGATCGGTACGTACTCGCCGACCTGATCGATCTTCGTCGCAGCCGACGACGACGCGTCGACGGCGGCAACGGTGACGTTCTTTCGCAGTCGACCGCTTCCCAGCACCTTGCCGGGAACGATGACTGTCTCTTCTTCACGCGCGTATCGCTCGATACGGCCCAGATTCACCTCTGCGTGGTTCGAACGGGGCTTCTCGAGCCGATCGGCGATGTCGCGCCAGACGTCGGCGTCTCGCGAACGAGACGTCGACTTCAGCTCGGCGATGAGGTCTGTAAGCCTCGGATTGGTCTTCGTACTCATTGATATCCTCCGATAATCGGTGTCAGTCGCTGACGAGCGTAACTCGCCCAGAAGTGATGCAGGGAGCAGGATTTGAACCTGCGGACTCCTACGAGACAGCGCCCTGAACGCTGCGCCGTTGGCCTGACTTGGCTATC
>JGI2924J29684_1077692_pt1 | contig 20928 bp, 23 predicted proteins | sample BenlonsequencITS_FD_29684 | JGI IMG/M metagenome (IMG submission 29684)
CGGTTTACTGTAAGTCATTTCCGGCACAACCGCGACCCGGGCGGCGGTTGCGCCGGTAAATCGTTACAGTAATCCGTATGAATCGATCGTTCGCGTTCACGTCCCTGACTGCGCTTTCGTTCGGGCGACGATCGGTATCCACGTCGATTCCGCGCGGAGAGGGAGACGATCCGGCGAGAGAGTCTCCTTTTCTGCGAGCATTTATGTCGGTTGCGGTACGAAGGCAAACGGCGTACCGCGGCTAGGTGGACTCGTTCGTCGAGTTCGTCTCGACATCACAAGCCATGAGTGTCGAAACGGTGCTTGCGGTCAGTTCACCCGAAGCGTCGATTTCCGCTCGTGTCGAGGACTGATTACAATCGAAGTTTCCGGGCGTGACCTGCTCAGTGATGGTCGTCCCCGTTTCGAGCACGTCCATCGATACCGTGTACGTTCCGCTCTCACTGAGGGTGACCAAGACGGTTGCCTCGGGTTCGACCGTGTAGACGCCGTCGAACTGTGCTGTCGAGTCGTTTTCGACGATGAGTCGCGTTGTCCAGGTCTCTTCGGATGGGTTCCGGAGCACGAGCGTATGGCTCCCTTTCCCTGTGTCTGCGGGAATCGGGTCAGTGCCAAGTGTGTGTGACGCCGACTCATCGGCGGCGGCCGTCTCGGTGACGACACCGGGACACGCCATCCGCGTCGAAATACCCATTGAATCGAGCGTCCCGTCTTCTCGGACACTCACTGTCGTCCTGGTCACGTTACAGGTGAAGTGACCGGGATCGATGGAGATCGCTTCCGTTGCATCCAACTCGGGAGCGACCACACGAACGGTATACGTGTCGAGGTCGGTGAGTGACACAACGATACTTGCGTTCGCTTCGAGCTCGACCGACTCCTCGAACACAGCCTCGTCGTTTTTCGAGACGGCAATCGTTCCTCGATGTGGCTCCTCGGTTGGATTCCCGAACGCGACGTGGTGTGCTCTTCTGAGACCACGGTCTTCGAGCGATGCGGTCCCGACAGTTCGTTCGACGGAACCACCAGCTTCGATGTGGGTCTTTTCCGCCGTTCGTCCTGTCTCGGCCAGTGACTCCTCGGCGGTGGTGGCTGTCGCTTCTGCATTCGCCTCAGACGAGTCGCCTCTGGTTTCCTGGGAGAGACAACCCACTGTTGCAGTTGTGAGGCCAGTTCCAGCACTTGCCAGAAACGTTCTCCGTTCCATATACTATCGTAAGAGGGGATACGTATCGTCCTATCCCAGATTCAAAGACATCTTTGAGTCCGCGACCGTCACTCACACCGATTCGGTATAACTCGAGGTGTGACGATACGTACCCAAGTACCACGTCACGAAAAACGACAAGATCAGGAAAACGCCAGCCGCCAGAACGAATCCTCCAGGACCGGTTCCGAACGCAACGAGAGTCTCCCACACGGTTGGCTCGGGTTGTTGAACAACGGTGTCTCGGACCTGCGGCGACTGAGTGGTCGGCGCTGCCCAGCGTGTGTGAACGATGACACTGATCGCCCCGACACCACTCACTGCGCCGAAGACTCGACGCAGTGCCGTCCCGAGTGACGGTGTTGCTCGTTCCACTCCCGCAAAGAGGACGAGCGCACTGTTAGTTGGGGCGTAAACGTCCATTTCACGGCCCTGCTCGGAGTACCACGTCTCGACGACTTCTACCAGGTCTGCATCTCGGAGTCGGTCGAGATGATAGCTGACGTTCTGTACCGAGGAGTCGAGTTCGGTGGCGATATCCGACGCCGTGGTTGGTTCCTCGTACAACTGATTGAGGATACGGCGTGCCGTCGTCGAGGAGACTGCCGACAGAATCCGTTCTGCAGACTCGTCTTCGAATCCGACGAGTTGCGGTTCTAAATCGCGGTCAGAAGCTGACTCCGGGGTTGGCTTCAGAGGTAGTAGTGAAGACATAGTCGACGTATTTAGTTACGGTACTATGTGGCTATGGAAGAGTTAAAGAGCTATTTGAGTCCAGCGCAGACGAGAAACCGCCACGAACGTGGCATCAATCGAGTAATTCCTGTCACAGAAAGCGTCGTTCGAGAAGACGCCACACCGACGAAGCGCAACTCGACTCTCCTCCAGGAGGGCCCGGCGGAGGCGCTGATCTCGATGTCGCTGGAGGGACGGAGCGTAGCTTCACGGATCTCCGGCCACTACATCCACCGTAGGGCGATTCACGCCCGTCGTGAACGACGAAATTCTCTCGTCAAGAAGATAGGAGGACCCACTGGTTCGACCCACAGCGAAAGCGAGAAGAAACCGGATCGTGTCGTGTCGAGTCGGTCCGAGATCAGGACCACCAGTTCTCGAGATCGAGCGAAACCGACTCCGGTCGTTCTTCTGGTGTCACCTCTTCGGGGAGGAGATCCCAGTCGAGTTCGTCTTCGCCGGGTCGAGCGTCGGTCTCGAATCCGGGGTCGTCGGCAGGTGGCTGCTCGCGGTACTCCGGCGGCGGGCCGTCGTGGGCGTAAACACCCTCGGGATGATCGACAGTCCAAACGTGCATCATGCAGGGAGTCCGACAGGGAACCCTGATGTTGCCGTCTGCGAACTCCTGTTCGTAGGCCTGCTGGTAGAACCACCAGGCGAACCGTCCCGGAGCGCCGGTGTGGTAGTGCCACGGGGAACAGCGGTTGGGGTCGTCTGCAGGCGGGTCCTCGTGTTCGTGTTCGGCTTCGTGTTCGCTAGTAGCCCCACGTTCGTCCGCCAAATCATCGCTATCCTGATCCACAGTATCGTCTTCTGCCTGGGTGCCTGGCCCGTCAGACTCGAGTGCGTCCGTCTCGGTTTCGGGCATCCAGTCGACGCCCTCGTCGATGTCGTACACTGGTGGCGGATCGATCCGCTCACCGTCGCGGGTTGCAATGAACATCACGCCGATCGAGCGCCAGGAGGTGTTGTCCACGAGCACCGACTCAGGCCGATCGGGATCGAGTACTGCGTCGTCTCCGATGTACTCCGGACTGAGCCAGTGCGACCAGCCGTCGTCGTCGCCGTCGAGCGTGTCGAAGTAGGGCTTAAATCCCGCATCGACCAGCGTGCCGACGTTCGGGTACTCGGTCTCGAGCGTCTCGCGGACGGCCTGCTGGAGAGCGATCGTTGCCGGGTGGTCGTCGGCACAGCCCTCGGTGCTTGCACCCTCGCAGTAGCCCATGCTCGGTTCGAGCGTCGCCTCGGGACAACGTCGCTCGAGCAGTGCGCGTGCAGTGTCGTTACCGTCGGCCACGGCACTCGTAGAGCCGGCCGCTGCCAGCGTTACTGTCCCCGCCGATACCCGCAACAGTGTCCGACGGGAGAGTCGTCGACGGTCGCGTCTGTCGGTCATGTCCAGACTCGTTCGACACCGACCGGCGTTGTAAACTATGTTGGCGGTCGAACTGACAGTATCTCGTGGTGATCGCTCTCCGGGTGGGCAAGTCGTTACTCGAGGGCGACACCAGTACCGGCTGGCTCGAGGTCCTCGAGAGCGATCCGCCCGCCGGCCATCGGGACGCCGTCGTAAGGGTCGTCGTCGAGCAACAGCGAGCCGTCGAGGTCGGCGTAGTCGAGTAGTGGCGCGAGGTGACAGGCCGCCGCAATCGAGGCATTAGACTCGTTCATGCAGCCACACATCACTTGAAGGCCGTGAGCACGGGCGGTATGGATGATTCGTTTCGCCTCCCGGAGGCCACCACACTTCATCAATTTCAGGTTTGCAACGTCACAGCGACCCGCGATCTGTGGGACGTCCTCGACGGTGATGCAGGACTCGTCGGCTGCAATCGGGAGTGCCGCGCGCTCGTAGACGAACTCGAGTCCCTCGGGGTCCTCCGCAGGGACGGGCTGCTCGACGAACTCGAGGTCGTAGGCCGCTAGTTCGTCGATCTTCCGGACCGCTTCTCGTGGCGTCCAGGCCTCGTTGGCGTCGACGTACAGCCGCACGTCCTCGGCTGGCGCGACAGACCGGATCGTCTCGACGATCTCGAGGTCTCGATCCGTACCGAGTTTGACCTTCAGCGTGGTGTAGCCACGCTCGAGTGCGAGTTCGGTCTTCTCTTTCATCGTCTCCGTGTCGTCGATCCCGATCGTGTAGGAGGTCTCGATCGTATCGTCTGGATCGAGCCCCCAGTACTCGTAGAGTGGCACCTCGAGTCGCTTGGTGACGAGGTCGTGGAGCGCGATGCTGACGGCGCAGCGAGCGGCAGGGTTGCGTTCGACGGTCTCGCGCATCTGGCGCTCGATGCGGTCGAGCTGGTGGGGGTCGTCGACCGCCTCGACGACGGCGAGTAGGTCGGGTAGGACAGCCTCGACGGTGTCTGCGGTCTCGCCGTAGTGTGCAGAAGGGCCGGCACCGCCGACGCCAACCGTCCCCTCGTCGTCCTCGATGCGGACGGTGACGACGTCGGTCTCGGTCGCCGTGCCACGCGAGATCGTAAACGGAAACTCGAGCGGCAGGGTGTGGCGCTGGAACGAGGTCTCGAGTGTCATAGGATCGCCTCTAGCATCTCGTCGGTGTCGTGCCGGATGACGTCGGTTGCGGGCACGCCGAGTACGTCGGCGTACTCGTCGACTGCCTCTCGGGCCGCATCGTCTTCGAGGTCGGCGGTGTTGAGTGTGCCAGCGACGACCTCGGTCTCGGCGACTGGTGCCGAGAGCGTCTCGTAGAGGTCGACGTACGTCGGGATCGACGGGAGGTCGAACGACTCGTAGCCGTGGATGGTTTCGCGGCCAGCGTCGTGACAGAGGACGAGCTTGTCGGGCATCGAGCCGTGGAGGATGCCACAGGTAACCGCGGAGTAGGCGGGGTGGACGAGACTACCCTGGCCCTCGACGAGCAGATAGTCGTGTTCGTCGCCCAGTTCGACGATCATCTCCTCGACCGCACCCGCAGTGAAGTCGCCGACGACGCGGTCGATCGGGATGCCCCATCCCTCGATCATGATGCCGGTCTGCCCGGTCGGAACGACACCGACGTCGTAGCCGGCTGCGCGGGCGTCCCGGGCCAGTTCCATCGTCGCGGTCATCTTGCCGACCGAGCAATCGGTGCCGACGGTCGTGATGACCTCGGCGTCGACGTCTCCTGCGATGCCCTCGGCGACCGTCAGGTCCGCCGGCGGCTTGCGGATGTCCCGGAGTTCACAGCCGTTCTCTTCGGCGAGTTCGGCGAACTCCTCGTCGTTCTCGAGGAAGTAGTGCAGTCCCGAAATGATGTCACAGCCGTACTCGAGTGCAGTTCTGACGTCCGGCCGCCAGCGCTCGTCGAAGTCGCCGCCGATCGGCGCGATGCCGATCAGCAGGGCGTCGACAGCGTCTTCTTCGAGGTCGTCCGTTCCCCCGACGATCGGAGCGTCCTGGACGTCGGGGACGTAGTCGGAGACGCGGCTACCGGCAGAATCACGATCGAGGACGGCGGCGACATCGTAGTCGGCGTACCGGAGTACGCCCAGTGCCGTCTTCGCCCGTTCCGGGAATTTCTCGTGGGCGAGTATTGCGACGCGCATACAGGCCACATGGGCAAAGGGGTACTTAAGCGTGCTTTCAGGCTGCTGTCAGGCGAATGTTGCCGGATTCTGGCCCGGACGCGAGTCGTTAGTCCGCTACAGGACCTGGAGTTCCGTCGTCCAGAACGACCGGTACGCGTCTTCGAGTGCCGATTCCGGGTTTCCGGTGGCGTCGACGGCGGCAGTCGCCGCCGGCGCGGGATCGATCGACGTCTCCTCGGCGAGCGTGTCGACGACGCCACGCTGACCCGCCAGATAGAGCCGGTCGACCTCGCCCGCGACACGTTCCTCGAGTGCCGCCGTAGCCCGCTCGAGGTGGTCGTCGATCTGTTCGTCCCGAATCCGCTCGAACCGTGCCTGTGAAAACCCACCTTTCGAGTGACTGCCTTTCACCTCCGATTCGAAGCCGTGGACCTCGAGTCGTTCGTCACCGTCGTAGACTCCAACGGCGAACAGATCGGTCCGAACGAGCGCGAGTGCGTGTCGATCGGTCGGCTGGAACCACTCGCGGTCGAGGGTGAGCCGGTCGTTCCAGGCAGGTTCGCGGTCTGGAAGAATGGGCGGCTCGAGTGCGACCGAGACGAGGCCGGCATCGTCGAGACAGATCACGCAGGGTGCGGCGTCGTCCACGAGCGCGATTCGTTCGCGACCGAGCGTCTCCGCGAGGTCGCGTTCGATCCGGGGGTCGAGATCCGCGAGACCGTCCTCGACGACGGCCGTCAGTGCACCCTCGGGTCCCGTCTGGAACGACTCGAGACGATCGAGCACCTCGTCGAGGCGCGCCCCGCGCAGTTGCTCGCGTCGCCGGACGTGAACACTCGCGCCGTCGTCTTCCCCGTTCGTTCGCTCGAGTTCGCCCTCGAGTTGGGCGATCCGGTCCTCGAGTCGATTGAGCTGCTCTTCGGCCTCCTGTCTGGCAGTAGCCGCTTTGGCCCGGCGGTCGGACTCGGCCTCGTATCGCTCCCGCAGGCGGTCGTTCTCCGCCTCGAGTTCGTCGATGCGCTCTTTCAGTTGCGCGCGTCCGAGCACCTCGTCGAGGTCGAACATTCGAGCAAAAAGGCGAAGCGAGAGTACTTCTAGGTACCGGCGCTCGAATAGTCGTCGACGGAGACCGCACTTCCGACGAAAGACAGCAACTGCTGTGCCCGTTCTCGACGGGCCAGAAACACCTCGCGGAGCGACGGTGGGTTCCGCACGTCGACGTCCGCTAACATCGACTCGGGAACCGCGAGCGTGTTCGCGGGCACCCTCTCGTCCCCGTGGACGGGGAAGTGCCGCGACTCGAGTTTCATCACCAGCGGCGAGTCGAGCCGTTCGATTCCGTCCCCTGTCGCGTACACTTCTTCGTTGATGCGTTGGTGCTGGTCGCTGTGGATGAACGCGCGGTTTTCGTCCGTCGGCGTTACGTAGAGTCGTCCGAGATAGTAGCTACGGGAGAACACCTCGAACATGGTAACAATACACATGAACTGGAAGTATATAACTATTTGTGGCGCGTTACATCGAACTCCACCACACACACCTGGAATGGGTTGCTGTACCGGTGTCTCGGTGTGCCCGCTTCGGGCGCGGGTACGCCGACGATGACTACAGGCACCCCGACGAGTCTCGAGGCCTCGACGAACCGAACGACTGCCTCTACAGCCAGCATAAACGCTTGGCTAGATTTTCGAACGTCGATTGACCTAACTAAACTGTCCGAACGACTATTCGCCTTTTTAACTTGTTCCAGAAATAACGTCGGTCGATGACTACGACTCGGACGGTCGCTCTCCTCGCGGTCGTCGCCGTCGTCGGGCTCGCGATCACGTCGGTCGCTGCCGGTGCTGTAGCGAACTCGAGCACCAGTGTCGAACCCGACGCATCCGAGAGCAACGCGACCGTCGGGACGGTCATGCAGATGACTGCCGCCGACGCCGAACACTCGATCGAATCACAACTGTTCGACGTGAGCTACGAACAGTCACCCGAGGAACGACGAGCCGATCTCGTCGCCGACCGCACGACGGCCCTCGAGAGCGAGGTCGAACGACTCGAGTCCGAGCAAGCGGCGCTTCGCGATCTGCAAGAGACGAACGAAACGCCGACAGCGTACCAGGCCCGGATGGCGAAGTTGGCAGTCGAGATAAACGCCCTCGAGCACGAAATCGAGCGAACGAAACCCCGTGCAGCGGCTACCGATCTCGGCAAAGACCGCCTCGAGACGCTCGAGCGGAACACGTCGGGACTTGTAAACGCCGAGGTAAACGCGGTTGCACGATCGGTTCCTGGACTCGATCGCCAGTCAGGAGGGGTGGCGATGGGGCCACCGACCGACCGCAATACTGCGAACGAAACCCCCGGACAGGGTATGACACCGCCTGGGCAGAACGGTACCGCGACACCGCCTGGGCAGAACGACGACGCTGCTCCGGGAGCCGGAGATGGTCCGGCACAGAACGGCACGGCCCCTGGCGGTGTCGACGAGATGCCTGACCACGGTCCAGCCGGTAACGAGTCGGAGTCGGGCGGAAACGAGACGACACCTGCGGACCCGAACGAAGGCACCGATGCCGACTCAGGAGAGGAAGCCGACGGCGAGTCGCCGGGGCAGAGTGGTGACGACGGCGAGTCGCCGGGCCAGAGTGGTGACGACGGCGAGTCGCCGGGCCAGAGCGGTGACGACGGCGAGTCGCCGGGCCAAAGCGGTGACGACGGCGAGTCGCCGGGGCAGAGTGGTGACGACGGCGAGTCGCCGGGCCAGAGCGGTGACGACGGCGAGTCGCCGGGCCAGAGCGGTGGCGACGACCGCGAACACACTCGGTAAGCCCCCTCGAGGTCGGATGGTTCGAGACTTCGAGGTGTGTGGCCTGCTTTTTCTGTCGATCACTGCCCCAGGGACAAAACGACAGCCAGCGCGAGCAGACACCCTTTTCAGCACCGAAACCATACCTGTCGGCGATGGACTCCGCCGCGTTGCTGGATTTACTGGGAAACGAGAATCGACGCCGGATTCTCCGATTACTCGCCCGGAAGCCCTGCTACGTCACCGAAATCTCCGAGTACCTCGGCGTGAGTCCCAAGGCAGTCATCGAGCACCTGCGGAAACTCGAGGAGGCTGGCCTGATCGAGAGTCGGATCGACGATCAGCGCCGGAAGTACTTCCACATCGCCCGAAACGTCCGCCTCGAGGTGAGCGTCTCGCCGTACGGGTTCGCGAGCAAGAGCGCCTATCCTGCGAACAACAGTTTCGACATTACGACCTGTCCACACCTCTCGCTGGAGGTCGATCCTGGCGGGACCGACAATCTCGACGAGTTGCTCGAGGTACTCGACGAACTCGAACAACTCGAGAACGAACTCTCGCTGGCCCAGCGTTGGGTGCAGGGACGGCTCTGTGACGTTCTCGATCGCATCTCGGAGACGGTCGGGGCCGGCCCGGAGAGCCGGATCTACGCGGATCTGCTCGCGAGTGTTCGTTCGGAGCCCAAGTCGGTCGGTGAACTCAGCCGGGATGTCGACGCGCCCCGCGAGGTTGTCGCCGAGTTACTCGAGGCGATGGCCGACGACGGAATCGTCCAGCGCACTGAACGCGGCTGGGAGCTGAACTCGTGTAGTAACAACTGACACCGTCTGCAGACCGGTTACACCACTCTCGTATTGGGGACGCACTGACTGTCGGTGGCTGCTGTCGTCACTCGACGTCGCGAGCGAGTCCCGCACGCAAGTCACGACCGAAGTAGTAGCCGGCGAGTGCAGCGACGAGACCGGTCGCCGCGCCGACGGCGAGCACTCGCGTCCCGAGGCCGGCTGCGACGAACCAGGGGTCGATCAGGAGCGAAGTCGCGCCGCCCGAAGCGACGCCTGCGGTCGTCATCTCGAGATAGCGTCGTTTGCTCGTCGCCAGTCCGACCAGGAAGGCGATGGCGAACATCCCGATCAGTCGTCCGGCGACGGGGATCAACGCGTTCCCGGCGAACAGCCCGACGCTGACGAGCGCGACGAACGCGAGAAATGCCTTCGGGGAGAAAAGGTCTTCACGGGGAACCGACAGCGACGGACGATCTGGAACTAGCCGAGAGAGCCAGGAGCGGCCGGACGCGTCGGCGGCACTCTCTTGACTTGGGTCGACCTGCTCGCGTCCAGAGGGCTCCGTCGAGGAGGCAGCCGGCCCGGCTCCCGAATCAGCGCCCGGCTCTCCCCCAGTCTCCTCGAGCAGGCGATCCGTCTCCTCGAGGAGGTCGTCGGTGGACCCGGGGCTTTGGCTCTCGGTTAGTTCGTCCGAGCGGTCGCTCATACCCTAGTAGTGCATGGCTGGTATCATGGACCTTTCCCTCGAACAGGGACCCGGGAGTGAACGACGTCATCGATCGGGCAGACAGTGGGACGAGCGCTTCGATATCTGACGACGCGACCGGCGTTTTATGACGAGCGGGCTGGTAGCGCAGACAGTGAGCACGGAACTGATCGTTCTCGGCGTCGTCGTAGTCGCCGTCGCCGCTGGACTTCTGGGGGCTGGGCGTCGGTTCTATCCCCGGCTCGACCTCGACGAGAACGAACTCGCGTCGATTCGTCTGTTGACGGCGCTTCTTGGGGCTATTCTCCTGTTGATCGGACTCGGACTGGTCGTCGTCGGCTTCCTGACGTGACTGGCGGTCGGAAAGCGTGCCTTCAAGTCCGATGGCCCGCAATGCTGACCTATGAAACCAGGCGATCGCGTTCGCGTCGATCGGGACGATCGCACGTTCGAAGGCGTGTTGCTCCCCTCGAGCGACGACGACCAACTCGTCGTCAAACTCGAGGGCGGATACAACGTCGGTGTCGACCGGGGGGGTGCCGAGGTGGCCGTCCTCGCGGAAGATGTCTACGAGATCGACGGCACCGACAGCACGGGCGACGGCGGCGAGTCGGAAATCGAGTTCGACGAGGAACTGCCGACGATCTCGCTGATCTCGACCGGCGGTACGATCGCCTCGACCGTCGACTATCGGACCGGCGCGGTGACGGCACAGTTCGACGCCGAGGACGTCCTGCGAGCGGTGCCCGACCTCGCGGGCCGTGCGAACTACCGCGGCCGGGTCGTTGCGAATATCCTCTCGGAGAACATGGAACCGCCGATCTGGCAGGACCTCGCCCGGGCGGTCCACGAGGAGATCGAGAACGGCGCGGACGGCGTCGTCGTCATGCACGGTACCGACACGATGCAGTACTCCGCCTCTGCACTCGCGTTCATGCTCGAGACACCGGTACCGATCGTCTTCACTGGCTCCCAGCGGTCGGCGGACCGCCCTTCCTCGGACAACGTGATGAACGCCGTCTGTGCCGTCGAGGCAGCAAAGAGTGACTGTGCGGAGGTGCTTGTCTGTATGCACGCCTCCGAGAGCGACGACGTCTGTGCCCTCCACCGCGGTACGCGGGTCCGGAAGAACCACACCTCGCGACGCGACGCGTTCGAGACCGTCGGCGCGGAGCCGCTGGGAGACGTCGATTACGAGAGCGAGACGGTGCAGTTCCACCGGAAGTATCAGCACCGAGATGAACGCGATCTCTCACTCGCCGACGGCCTCTCGGAGGACGTCGAACTGCTCAAGTTCACGCCGGGAATGGACCCCGCTTTCCTCGACGTCGCCGAGGGGTCAGCGGGCCTGATCCTCGAGGGGACCGGACTCGGCCACGTCCACACCGATTTCATCCCACGGATCGAAGAACTCGTCGAGGGCGGAACGACCGTCGTGATGACGAGCCAGTGTCTCGAGGGCCGAATCTGTGACCGGGTCTACGACACCGGCCGCGACCTGCTCGAGGCAGGCGTGATCGAAGCCGGCGACACCGTGCCGGGAACGGCGAAGGTCAAACTGATGTGGGCTCTCGAGAACGCCGAGAGCGTCGCGGAGACGATGGAAACGTCGCTCGCTGGCGAACTGCAGGAACGATCGGTGCCCTGGGAATAACGATGACGTCGAAGAGAGATCACGGGACGGACAGCGACAGCGGCATCGAAATCAGACGAGCGGTCCCTGACGACTACGATGGCGTCGCCGCGTTCACCGGGGACATCTGGCCCGATCGTGGTGGGGACTACATCCCCGAAATTTACCACGACTGGCTCGAGGGCGAAGACGAACGCGACGAGAAGAAGACGTTTCTCGCCGTCGACGACGGAACGCCGGTCGGGATCGTCCAGGCAGTGTTGCTCACCGACGATGAGGCCTGGTTCCAGGGGCTTCGCGTCGCGGTCGACTACCGCGGGCGGGGGCTTAGCCGCGAGTTGACCGAGGCCTGTTTCGAGTGGGCCAGCGACCGCGGCGCGACAGTCGGTCGTGCGATGATCCACTCCTGGAATACGCCTTCACTCGGATCGGCACGTTCGAACGGTTACGAACCGGTCACGGAGTTTCGGTTCGCACAGCCGACGCCAGACTCCCGGGATGCTTCCGGACTGGACACCGGGACGCGGGTCACGAACGATCCCGCCGCTGCGTGGCGCTACTGGACCCACAGCGAGGCACGCGGCCACCTCGACGGGATCGGGCTCGCTCCCGAGGAGACATGGGCGCTCAGGGAACTGGCCCGCGAGGACTTCGACCGGTTCGCAGACGAGACGGCCGTCTTCGCAGTCGAACGAGAGGGCGGGGTCGCGGCCGCGGCCTACCGGACGCGAAGCTACGACCGCGAGAAAGACGGCGAGACGCGGACGTGGGCCGAGTACGGCGTCAGTGCGTGGGAAGACGTCGACGCGGCACGGACGCTGTTCGCTGCGATCGCACGCGACGCCGCCGATATCGGGGCCGACGAAACTCGGGTGGTGATCCCCGAGACGGTTCGACACGTCACCGACGCCGCCTACGCTGGCGTCGACCTCACCGAGGAAGGTGACTTTGTACTCGGAGTCGATCTGACGGCGAGTTCCTGGCAGTAGCGACGGGGTGACAGCTCTTTTCGTTCGGAACGAACAAAGCCCCCCGTGTCGCGGGGGCGAACGGCCGGACGCAGTGAGCCACGAGCGAGACAGAAAGACGACGTGGAGTCTGGCATCGTCGGCACGGCACCGGATTCTGCACGACGGATTTTACGGCAATGCGACAGGCACGGAACCTTCGTTTGCTCGACGAGAAAAGACAGACACAGACACGAAGCGAAACACTGCCTCGAGTTCAGGCCGACTCACAGATCTCGAGGAAGTTCTCGAAGAGTTCCTCGCCCTCCTCGGTGTGAGCGACTTCGGGGTGCCACTGGACGCCGTAGAGGTCGCGGTCGGTGTCGCTCATCGCCTCGACGTCACAGACGTCGCTTTTCGCGGTCAATTCGAATCCGTCGGGGAGTTCTTTGACCTCGTCGGCGTGGCTCGCCCAGACTCGAGTTTCGGGGTGCAAAGAGCCAGTGAGGGGATCGTCCTCGTCGACGACGTCGACGGTGACGTCGGCGTAGCCGCCGTACTCGCCGCCGCCAACGCGGCCGCCCAGTTCCGCCGCGATCAGTTGCATCCCGAGACAAATACCGAGGACGGGCACGTCGGCGGTGAGATAGTCAGCCGACTTCCCGGTCCGGTCCATATCCGGGCCGCCGGAGAGGACAACGCCGTCGGCGTCGACATCCTCGGGTGGCGTGTCGTTGTCGATCAACTCGGTGTCGACGCCGAGGTCACGAAGCGCCCGTTGCTCTAAGTGCGTGAACTGCCCGTGGTTGTCCACCACGACGATTCTCGTCATTGCAGGGCTATAGCCAGTCACTCGGTAAAAAATACCCGGAACGCGCTTTCGAGTCGGCACCTTTCAGTTTCACTTCCACCGTGCCTGGCCGACCTATTTGTACACGTTGACTATCCAACGAGTATGGACGAACGGATCAGACGACACGCCGAGATTCTCGTCGACTACTGTACAGACGTTGGCTCGGACGACGACGTGCTCGTTCGCGCACCCACTGTCGCCGAGGACCTCGTCGTCGCTCTCTACGAGGAACTCGGGGCTCGAGGCGCGTGCCCGCGAACGGAGTGGCTCAACTGGCGGGCCAGACGGGCCTACGACCGGGCGATCGACCCCGACGACTACCGGACGGCCGACCACAAACTCGCGGCGATGGCCGAAACGGATGTCGTCATCCTGATCAGGGCGGCCCGGAACGCGGCCGAGGGATCGGACGTGGACGGCGAGACGAAAGCCGCAGCCAGCCGTGCTCGCCACCCCGTCCTCGAGGAGCGACTCGATACCCGGTGGGTCATGACGCAACACCCCGTGCCAGCCGGCGCACAGCGAGCGGAGATGAGCACTGCCGGCTGGGCCGACTACGTCTACGACGCCATCGACAGGGACTGGGAGGTCCAGCGGGAGCGCCAGCGCCAGCTAGTCGAGATTCTCGAGTCGGCCGAGGAAGTCCGCATCCGCTCCGGAGAGACGACCGATCTTCGGCTCTCGATTTCGGGAATGGGAACGCTCAACGACGCAGGCGAAGAGAACATGCCGGGTGGAGAGGTCGCGACGTCGCCCGTTCCCGACAGCGTCGACGGCGAGATCGCGTTCGATGTCCCCCTGTTCCGGAACAGCCACGAGATTCGAGACGTTCGCCTCGAGTTCGAGGACGGCGTCGTGATCGACTACGAGGCGAGCCGGAACGAAGCAGCACTGGAATCGATGCTGGAAACCGACGCGGGTGCGCGTCGCGTCGGCGAACTCGGATTCGGGATGAACCGCGGCATCGAGCGAGCGACGAACAACGTCCTCTTCGACGAGAAGATGGGCGATACGCTACACGTCGCGCTCGGAAACGCGATGGACGAGTGTGTCCCCGAAGGTCGTCCGTTCAACGAGAGCGCGATCCACGCGGACCTTATCGTCGACGCCAGCGAGGAGTCGGTCGTCGAAATCGACGGCGAGGTAATCCAGCGAAACGGCGTCTTCCGGTTCGAAGAGGGGTTCGACGCGGCCGAGACGACGTAGAACTGGGCGTCCGCAACTCGAGAGTTCTTTCGCGTTCTTTATCATTGGTTGTACTGAAACATATCAGTCACGAATGGAGTCCCGCGTTTCACCCGACGTGCCCCGGGAGACACAGACGGTCTCCGTTCCGCCCGCCAGAGTCGAGACGTACCGAGAGTGGGCAACCAGCGGAACCGGGCTGACGGCCGCTGCTCGCGTCACGGACTCCGACGGCCGAATCGCCCTCGTCAAGAACGGCTGGTCGGACGGCTGGATCGCGCCTGGTGGCGCGGTCGAACTGGACGAAACGCCCGCCGAGGCCGCACGACGCGAAGTGTACGAAGAGACGGGCCTCGAGGCAACGATCGACGATCCGATTCTGGTCGTCGATCAGATCTACGTCGCCGAGTCCGAACCCGACGTCCGGTTCCGCGCGGAGTTCGTCCTGTTCGACGCCAGCGCCGACGGACCGATCCCCGACGCCGACCAACTGGGCGTCGATCGCGACGAGATCGCCGCAGCGCGGTGGTTTGAGGCGCTCCCAGAAGATCTGCACGACGACGATTTGTTCCGGCCGTACCTCTGATCACTGCCCGTAGGACTCGAACTGCTCGAGTACCGTCTCGAGTTGCTCGTCCGACAGCGTCTGGGGCTCCAGCCCCGCGGATTTCGTCTCGAGGTAAAGCCGCGCGAGGCTTTCGACGTGATGGGTGTTCTCGAGCGCGGTTGGGAGGTCGGGCGCGGTGACGACGAGGCCGTGGTTCTCGATGAGCGCGGCGGTCGAGTCGGCCTCGTCCATCGCGGCGACGATGTTCGCCGCGAGGTCGTCGGTGCCGTAGGGTGCGTACTCTGCGACGGGGACGCTTTTGCCGACGGCGACGATCATGTAGTGGATCGGCGGCAGCGGTTCGTTTGCGACGGCGAGCGCGGTCGCCCACGGCGAATGGGTATGGACGATCGCACCGACGTCTTCGCGCCGATAGATCGCCGTATGCATCGGCACTTCGCTGCTCGGTGTCATTTCGCCGGCGAGTTGCCCACCTTCGGTACCGATGTCGACAACCGGCACGTCTCCAGGATCGAACGCGTCGTAGGGGACGCCAGTCGGAGTGATCGCGAAGGCGTTTCCCGGGCCACTGTCGCTACCGCCATCACCTCCGGGCTCGCCACGAACGCTCAGATTCCCCGTCCGACCCGGGGTAAGATCGGCAAGTTCGATCGCGTGATCGACGACGGCCCGACACTCACTCACCAGAAGTTCCGCCTCGGTCATACCAGATCGATTACCGCCCCGAGCGCATCTATCCTGTGATCGGGTTCCCGTCGACCCTCGAGTGACGCCGGATCGTCGACGTCCCCGTTGAACAGCACGGTCTCGATCCCGACCGCGTTCGCGCCGACGATATCCGAGGAGACAGAGTTGCCGACCATCACAATCTCCGAAGCGCGGCGATCGAGTCGGGCCAGCGGGAGGGTGAACAGCACCGAGTCGGGCTTCTCTCGGCCGACTTCCTCGGAGGTCAACAACAGATCGACGTGATCGGCGATGCCGAGTCGCTCGAGTTTCCGGAGCTGTATCCGGGTCGTGAGGTTCGTCACGATCGCGACGTCGATACCACGGTCGCGGAGCGTCTCGAGCGTCTCCACGGTGTCGGGGAACGGCTCCATCGCCTCGAGGAATCCCTCCCAGTACGCGTCCCCGATCGCGAGCGCGTCGGCCGGTTGCGGGCTACCAGTGTGATCCTCGAGGGCGTGCTTGAAATACAGCAGGCGCTCGTGCGAGGCGGCGGTCCCCGAGAGGTGACGTTTGACCTCCTCGCGGCCGATCTGATAGAACGCCTCGAACTCTGGGGCGTCGAATGCGTAGCCGCGCTCCCGAGTCGCTTCCCTCGCGGCCTCCTTGCCCGCACGGTTACACGGCGGATAGGAGTAGAGGGTATCGTCGAGGTCGAACAGCACAGCAGTTGCCATACGCCGTCTATCGGACGGGGGAGAGAAACGAGTACCGGTCTGAAAGACGCGTCTCACCGCTCGTACCGTCCCAAGCGTCGACTGGCAGGGCGAATTGAGCCACACCGCCAGATTCGACCCCGCAGTGCAGGCGTGGCCGCCACTAGTACCGTCCCAACCGTCGACTGACGGGTCGAATCGGGTCACACCGCCAGATTCGACCCATCAGTTCAGGTTTGGCCCGCCACTAGTCGTCGTGTCCGGCCTCCGCCAACTCCCCGAGATCGTCGAGATCGAACCAGAACTCGAGTTCGAACTCGTTGTCTCCCGGTTCTTCGGCGGGGATACCGTACGTGTCGGACGCGGAGTCACAGACGGCACCGACGCCGTCGGTAGCCTCGAAGCCGGGGACGGTGAAGGTGTCGTCGACGAGCAACGCGGTGGCGGTGTTTCCGTCCGAATCGGTCTCGAGCGACTCGCCGCTAAGACCGTTGTCACTGGTCTCGGTCGTCATCTCGAGTTCGGTCTCGGTAACGCAGGTCGAATCGGGGCCGAGACCGAACAGCGGCCCGATAACCGCAGCCTCGATCTCGAAAACGGCCTCGGCCGTCATCTCGCCGGTATCGGGATCGATCGTTCCCTGGAATCCGTCGGGCACGCTCATCTGCACTTCGGCGCGATCCGCGTCGACTCTGTAAGAGGTGATCAACGGGATGGAAGCGTTCTCGGTGTCGGCCTCCCACGTTTCGTCCTCGAGGTCGACGTCGGCGTCGACGACGAACGAGTCGTCTTCCCATTCGACGTCTTCGGGCGCGTCTTCGGGTCGTGGCTCGTCTTCTTCGCTCTCCGGGAGGAGGATTGGATCGTCGTGGTCGCTATCGAGGACGATCGTTCCCTCTTGGGCATACGCTGTAAACGAACTGTTAGCAGACGCGTCGTCGACAACTGCTGCGACGGCATCGTTCGTCGGTCGATCGTCGACGGCGGTCGTTCCTGCAGCGGCCAGGCCCGCTCCGACGCCCGAAACGACCACGAGCGTCGCCAAGGCAATCGCGAGGGCGCTCGGTCTCGTTGTCGTCATGACTCCCTCGCCGGTGCGTCGTGAGGCGTCTTCGACAGCGAACCTGCGCTGTCCGTTTCGTTGCCGCTCCCGCCGAACGGCAACCGTCGAGGACAGTTGCTTCGTGCAGTCGGTATCATACGCTCGTGCGTGTGCTCCACGAGCACCAACTTATATCTCGATTAGCGGGCGATTGAACTGTTTCGTTGACGCATATGTCGCCAAGGGAGAAATCGACCGATCGGCGGAAAACTGGACGAAACGATGAACCAGTTGCTCTTCAGTGCCCGTTCCAGTACGTTTATACGCTGCTGGATGGTCGATACGCCCATGACAGTCGACCTCAACGAATTCGAGCATCCGTCCTGGGCCGCGGCCGCCGGAACGATCGCAGGCTATCTCCTCGTTTTGGTCCTGCTGACGGTCGCACTGTTTATCGTCCCGTGGCTCGTCTTCCTCGCGCTGTAGGAACCCGACCGCCTCATCTCACGACCCCATCTCATCTGTCGTGTTTCTGTCGCGTCACTGTGGCTACTCGAGCAGAGACGCGGTTCGATATCGGCGCTGAACTACGCCGAAAGGCAGTATCGGTTTCGTCGTTTGTCGTTGTCGCTCGTCGTTCAGCACGGGACAAAGCCGGAAGAAGACGCGCCAGTCAATCGTCTGCAACGGTGACGTCGCGATAGCGCTGGCCCGCGGGGAACCAGGCCAGTTCGTGGTCGGCAGTAACTCGGACGGCGACGCGTTTGTCGAGTTCGATTCGGTCGGAGTGGTTGTGCATACACTCGATGGTTTCACCGGAGTCGAGTTCGACCCGATAGAGGACCGTCGGACCGAGGTAGCGCCGGTAGATGACACGACCGTTCGACTCCGAGTCGTCCGCCGAGAAGGCCGTCACGTCGTCCGGCCGGACGAGCAGGTCGATAGCCGTCCTGTCGTACTGCTGGGCGAGTCCGTGAACGTCGTCCCGGAGGACGCGCCCGAGCGCGGTCTCGACGTGGTCGCCGTGGACCGTCCCCGAGACGAAACTAGCGTGGCCCAGAAACCCAGCGACGAACCGCGATTTGGGGTGTTGAAAGACCCGTTCGGGCGTGTCGATCTGTTCGATGTCTCCCTCGTTCATCACGGCGACCCGGTCGGAGATGGAGAGTGCTTCTTCTTGGTCGTGTGTCACGGAGATGGCGGTAACTCCCGTCTCCTTGATGATCCGTCGGACTTCCTCACGCATCTCCACCCGGAGGTCGACGTCCAGATTCGAGAACGGTTCGTCGAGCAACAGCATCTCGGGTTCCGGTGCCAGCGACCGAGCGAGCGCGACCCGTTGTTGCTGTCCGCCCGAAAGCTCCTCCGGGTAATCGTCGCCATGATCCTCGAGCCCAACGAGTTCGAGCAACTCAGTGACGCGAGCGTCACGTTCCTCGTCGGCCCACTCCTGCAGGCCGAAAGCGACGTTCTCGCGCGCGGTGAGATGGGGAAAGAGTGCGAACTCCTGAAAAACGACTCCGACGCCGCGTTCTTCGGGCGGAACGAAGCGACAGTCGCCCGCGACTGACTCGGCGTCGAGTCGGACCTGACCGACGTCGGGCCGCTCGAGGCCGGCGATAAGCCGAAGCGTCGTCGTCTTACCACAGCCCGACGGACCCAGAAGCGTCAGGATCTCACCGTCGTGGACCGACAACGACAGGTCCGAGATCACCTCTTCGGAGCCGTACTGTTTCCCGATTTCGTCGAGTTCCAAGACGACCTCCTCGGTCGTCCGCGATGACCCCGTCGGTTCCTCGGTCGGCGCACGTAGTTGTCCCTCTGCCATTGTCGACTCCGGCGTTTGCCGGCGCACATGCGGTTTAGGGACGCCTAAAATACTTATAATTGGCGATCCGTCCAGCCTGCTGGGAACTCGGTTCTTCCATACGGACTGTTGTACCGGTTTACCGGCGCGACCGCAGGAGCGCGCGGTCGCACCGGAACTGGCTGACAGCAAACCGTATCAGAACCGGTCCGATGTCGAGCCTGTCGTGCGATTCGACCCACCAGTCGACACTCGACCGATACTACAGTTCGACGCCGCTCGGGATCAGGCTATGCTGGCGGAGCAAGCTCCCCTTGTCGTCGTAGACCAGAAACGTCTGCTTGTCGTAGGCGACGAACGGCTCACTCTCGAGTGAAATCTCGACCTCGTAGCGGCCTTCGTCGTCGGTCGCCGCTTCACCGTAGCCGCGGGCTGCACGGATGAACCGCACGACGTCACTGGCGTCCTCGTTGAGTTCGAGAATGAACTCGCCAGTGACGCGGTTGGTCACGCTCACCACGCCGGCGGCATCGGTCCCGAGCGGCTCTTGGAGCCGGAGCGCAACGTCAGTCTCACCAGCCTCGAGTACGTCGTCGTCGGGACCAGTAAGGCGCTCGCGGAGTGCCGCGACTGGGCCAGTGAAATCGATCGATACGACGGGCTTTTCCGGCTCACCGTCTTCGTCGACCCAGTCGACGTTGCTGACATCTAGCGTGAAGTGCTCGCGCCTCATTCCGTACCTAGGGGTTGGCGTTCCCACCGTATGAACGTAACGCACGACTAGTCGATGAAATGAACTGTTTCCGCTCGAGGGCATCGGGGTGTGCAGCCGAAACCCCGATCAATCGACCGCCGATTCGGGACGAACGATTTTTGCACCGCCGACGAGGAGTTCCGGCCGATGGGTGACGACCAGGCCGATGCGACGCGTCGAGCGGGGACGAAAAGTTGCGGACAGCCCACTCGGGCAACCGTCCGGGACACCTACGACCGCATCGCCACACACTTCGCTGCGACGCGAGAGTACGCCTGGCCCGAAGTCGAGACGTTCGTCGACGAAACCGCTGGCGAGACCCACACGGTCGGTCTCGACCTCGGCTGTGGCAACTGCAGACACGCCGAACTGCTCTACGGTGCCGACCTCGAGACGGTCGTCGGCGTCGACGTCAGCCGCGGCCTGCTCGAAACGGGCCGTGAACGCGGCCGCGAGCGATCGTTCGCGGTCGAACTCTGTCAGGCCGATGCGACGACACTCCCGCTGACTGAAGACAGCATCGACCTCGCGGTCTACGTCGCGACGCTGCACCACCTCCCCTCGGAAACCGCACGGCGGGCCAGCCTCGACGAACTCGCACGGGTCCTCGACCCCGATGGCCGGGCACTCGTCAGCGCGTGGTCGACCGCTCACGATCGATTCGATGCGACCGAGAGCTTCGACACCACAATCGAGTGGACTCTCCCCGGCAGCGAAACTGTCGATCGCTTCTATCACATCTACGCGCCCGAGGACTTCGAACGCGACCTCGAGGCGAGCGATCTGGCGTTGCTCGAGTGGGAACTCTCGAGCGGGAACTGCTACGCCACGGTTGTGAGCCCGGAGTGAGGGAAGGCCACAGTCTCGAGGAAAAAAGGAAGAGTCTTAAACGCGAAGTGAAAACGTAAGAGTGCGCGCGGATGGTCTAGTGGTAGGACCTGAGCCTTCCAAGCTCATGGCCCGGGTTCAAATCCCGGTCCGCGCATTT
>JGI2924J29684_1077691_pt1 | contig 20913 bp, 23 predicted proteins | sample BenlonsequencITS_FD_29684 | JGI IMG/M metagenome (IMG submission 29684)
GTTGAGGGGAATGACCTTATTCGGCGGTACGGCCGTGGTTAATACAGGCATTGAGGAACAGCTCAGGTCTTTGCTTGAGAAATAGGTTCTTAGCGAATTACTGATTTAGTTGGATTAAAGACAGAAGGGGCTGTTGCAATAAGACAGCTTAACAAGAAGAAAAGACAGCTTCTGGCTTCAGCCTAACGGGTTCCGTTTTGAGGTGCACAGTCCCAAAATGTCATGTGTTTTGACGACCCAATTGACAAAGCAATTAAACAAATTTATTGCAAAAATAAGGATTGGCATTGAATTTGCCAATCCTTATTATTTTAGTTCCTCAGTAAGCGCCACTCAACCATACACTTTTAGATTATTGATTTTCTTGTACTTTTCAAAGGTCTCAGTGAAGCTTAAGTTATCCTCCTCATCATGAGGGCGCACGAGCGGTAATGTTCCCTCCGTACGTGTCTTGAATTCTGATTGCGTAGGAGACTCAAAATTCCCGCTTATCATAATACGCGAGTGATGTCTGATACGATATGACCATTAGCCCGAGCCATAAAATTGCGCCAAACAAAACCGCTATTAGCGGGTTTGCCGCGAACCATTCAAAAAAATCGGCTACCTGTTCTATTGAGAAGGTGTCTTTTAGGAATTTAGTTAATACCAAAATCACCAAGGGAAACCCGACAAACGGTAAATAGGAAAAAAACTTTGCTTTCGTGTATCCGAGCTTGAAAAAGATCGGAAGCTGAATAGCCTGTAAGACGCTGTATACCAAAAACATAACAAGCGTGATTAGCAAAGATTCCCAAGCATTGAAGCCTTCTTGCAGTACAGTGAATAATGCAAAGGATAAGATATAGGCGAATAATCCAGAGCATATATCAACGACTAAAGCAAATAAATATCTGCCTAAAACTACCGTGCTTCGCTTGATGGAAAGCGTGGTATATAATGCGTCGATACCATTTTTCTCGCCCACAGCAAACGGATAGGTAACGTACAGAGATGAATACACCATAAGTATACCGATGGCCGCCGCGCTCACGCCTGAATTGATAATCATAATGAGAGCAACAACGATAAAAATAATAAGGTTTTTCAAGGTTAGGTAAGGTTTAACTGTAATAAAGTCCAGCCGGATAAAAGACAGAGCTTTATTCATGTAATTTCGCCCCCTTGCTCATGTAAATAATAATGTCATCAAGCGTGACCGGCTCAATAAGCAAGTCTTTAGGAAGCCTGCCGATACTTTCAGACTCCGCTATCCCCTCAAAGCCGGTGCCATGTTCACGCAGACCGATAATCAGCTTTCTCTGTTCGGGATTTATTTCCCGCAGGCCTCCTTTTACCAACACATATTTTTCAAGCAGATTTTCTTTCAAGCCGCTGAAAACAATGCGCCCGTTCAATATAAAAGTGATATAATCCGCGATTTTTTCAAGGTCAGCCGTTATATGAGTGGAAAACAAAATGCTTTTGTTTTGATCGATGACAAAATCAGCGAGCATATCGCAAAGCTCGTCACGCGCTACAGGGTCAAGCCCGCTCGTTGGTTCGTCAAGTATAAGCAGTTTCGCCTCATGTGATAGGGCGACGGCTATCATTAGCTTGACTTTCAAGCCGCGGGACAGCTCTTTTACCTTTTTCTTTTTCTCAATCTCAAATCTCTTTAACAGCTCGGCGTATTTTTTACTGTCCCAGTGCCGGTAAAAGGGCGATACCGCCGTTTCCACGTCGGACATCGTCCAATCCTCCACATAAAGCGGCGAATCCATAACTACCCCTATCTGCTCGTTTATCAGAGCCGCTTTGTCCTTGCTGTCCATTTCGAACAGCCTTACCTCGCCCGACTGATAGTGTATCATATTGAGAATGGATTTTATCGTCGTGGTTTTGCCTGCACCATTCGGACCGATAAATCCCATGATGTAGCCTTTGGGAATCTTAAACGACACGTCTTTAAGCGAAAAGGTATCATAGCTTTTGTTAAGGCCGCAGACTTCTAAAACATTATTCATAATTATCCTCCTTGTATAGCACGTTCAGCATTTCGGCAACTTCATCTTTTGCGATCCCGCCAGCTTTTGCGGCGGCAATAGCGTCGGTCAGACCAAGCTCAACCTTGCGAAGCGCATTTTCCCGCGCCATTTCTTTATTTTGAGGCAGTACATAACAACCCTTGCCCTGCACGCTGACGATAAAGCCTTCTTCTTCCAAGTCATTGTACGCCCGTGTCGTTGTAATAACGCTGATTTTCAAATCTTTCGCAAGCTGCCGGATAGATGGAAGCAAATCATCTTCCTGAAGCTCGCCGGAGAAAATCGCCTCTTTAATCTGTGCTTTTATTTGTTCGTATATCGGAACCCCCGAACGATTCGATACTATGATTTTCAAATAACCACCACCAATCATATACACATATATACAGTATAATCACTAATTTCAGTTATGTCTAGAGGTTTTAAAGCAAATCATACCTCTTTAACAGTGCCAATTTGGAGGGGACGAGGGCTTAAAACCTTGATATATAAGGAAAATGGCGTGCAAAAATTGTTGTCAATTTGCACGCCATTTTATGCCATTTTGCCTTTGGCACCTCAAAACTAAACTTGTTAGCTATCAGCCAGTTGCTGTCTTTTCTTCTTTTCTATTGCCGAAGTTCCTTGCCCGTTTGACGGGAATTAAGCTAGCTTATTGAAAGACAGAAAAAACCAAACCTCAAACCTCCCTTTCTCCATGAAAGCCGCCGCTGTCTCTGCGGATGGTATGTTATAGAGTCTGTTATCAATGCCGCCATCATGATAGCTCAAGCCTGCATTGTTCCCCAGATACCAAAGGTCATATCCCTCACAAAAACTGCATCTGCATTTTGCCGTTCACTGTTCAGTCTTTCTTCCAATAAATCAATATCGATTTCTTTCTGAGTAGCAGTACCCGATTGGATGATCCGGGGCAGCATCATCTTTACCACCCACGCAAGATCGCTGCCTGTTTCAGGTGTTTGTAAAACGGCTTCCGCCCTTACCTGGGCAATCGTTAATCCAGCCTGCTTAAATACGCAATATAGATTTGAGCCAATATGAACATTACCGCCTTCTTTTGCCACGGTATCCCAAATCCAGGCTTGAGCTTGGGTATGTAGCGGTAAATCCATATTCTTAAATGATCCCATTGAATCGCTCTCCTGAAAAACAACCAACCCATTTGTTTTCAGGTAGGGTAGAAGACTCTTAACACTGTGAGTTGCATCTGGTTGATACATCAGAACTCTGCGTCCAATAATCGCATCAAACCTTCCAATGTCTTGCGGCAATCCGCCAATTTCGGCCTTAACAAATTTTGCATTAATGATGCGCCTTTCGGCAGCGGCATTTCGAGCTATGTCAAGTGCTGCCTCGTTTGTATCAAAGCCAATTACTTCACCGTCAGCGCCCACAATTTCTGCTGCCAATAAAGTTACATCTCCGGAACCGCAGCCTACATCCAGTATCCGGAACCCTTTTTTAATACCAGCATCCATTAAAAGCCGATAAGTAAAATCTTCGCGCTGATTTATCATAATTGCCTTCAATCCCTTCGCATTCATTATGCTCTCGTTTATAATAATAAGAAATATCGCTTAAATATTCAAATGCCCATTTGAGACGGCATTCATTGCAGCAGAGCAGGACGTATTGACTACAGATAAAGCAATCCATGTTCGGCTCTATTATGTTCTTGTCCTAAATTACACTAGGGTACCGTGACTAATCTAATTAAGAGAGGAGAATCTTCATGTTGTTAGTTACAGCAATTTTGTTTCTTACAATCGGTTTATGGTGTGTACTAAAACCAGAAATTGTTGGAATGTTTGATGGGTTTAAAATCAAACCCTCAACTAATCAGTATTATCATAATTACATTAAACGTTATGGTCTGGCCTTATTTATAGTAGGAATTGGCATGTTAGTGTATGGTTTGTTACCGATTATTTGGGCAGTTCAAATTGGTCACTGGTGACCAATTTAGAAAGGGTTCCAGAACACCTAGGTCTGCAGTAATCATATGCCTGATTTTGGTGTTTTTGAGGTTTGGATATGTTTCGAACTTAACATAACGAGGGGGAAAAATATGACCCGAAAAAGAAAATATATCATAGGGATATTATTAATTATTTGGTTTGCTTTTTTACTTACAGACTTCTATTTAGCAAAAGCAAGTAAATCTCCTGTTTTCGCAATCCCGATAGTGGTGTACAAAGATGGCGGTTCAACAGAATACTATGGATTGGGGTACAAGATTATAAAATATGTCAATCTAACTGTGGAGAGGGGCACAGAGGTAACGAAAATGGATTTTGGAACTTGGTTTATGAGATTTTCACCTGTTATTAACTGAAACTGTTTGGGTGTTTAAACGATTTGCTGGAAGAATTGCTGTAACCAAAAAGAGAAGAGAGAGATGAAAAATGACTGATTCCTTTAGAGCTATTCCGGATCAAGCATTTGGTATCAAACCAATTGTACGCATCAGAGACATTGATGCCGTAGTCGACAATTACCTGTTATTTAAGAATAAGGCGGAGAAAACCAATTCTATTTGTGCCGCCGTCTTAAAAGCAGAAGTTCATGGACTGCAAATGATTGATGTGGCTCCGGCTTTATACAATGTCGGCGCGAGGTATTTCTTTGTTGCCGAACTCTATGAGGCGATAAGCTTAAGAGAAATCTTGCCTCAAAAGGATGCCCAAATATATACTCTGGCCGGAATTCTTAGCAATGAAGAACAATACTTCAAAGAATATAACATTATTCCTTGTGTGAATTGTTTAGAGCAACTGTCCAGATGGAATAAATTTTGCCGGGACAATGGGAAAGGCTCAGTAATCATCCATCTTGATACTCATATGAACCGCCTTGGCTTACTTGATGATGAGATCGAAATTTTAAGCAATAATTATCACGAATATCTTTCCGATCTCGAAGTACATTTTTACATGAGTCACTTTTATGATATCAAAGGAAATGATTTCACTAATTGCCATAAGCAAATTGAGATCCTGAAAAACTATCTGGCCAAACTTCCCAAAGCGCCAATTACCTTTGCCTGCACTGATAGCGTTATATTGTTGGACAATCAACAAGTAAACTTTGATATGATCCGACCAGGGATTGGATTGGTGGGGGGAGCGCCCAATGCGGCTCATCCTATCTCACCTGAAGCAAAGCACACTATAGAAATTTACGCCAAAATATCACAGATCAAGAAGATTCCGAAAGGACAAACCGTGGGATATGGAGGGGCATTTGTAACTAAAAGAGATACGAAGATGGCTCTGGTTCATATTGGGTATAAGGACGGTTACTTAAGAACGTTAAGTGAGCTTGATAGCGATCCCAAAGGGGTGTACATGTGCATCGATGGTTACAGGACTCCCGTGATGGGAAAAATATCCCTGGATGCCTCAACCATTGATGTAACCGATGTCCCAGCGGATGTTTTAGCAAATGCCAAGTATGCGGAAGTTGTGGGGCCTAATGTAGACCTGAAGGTTCTGGCTGATAAATCTGGGTGTTACGAAATTCTTGTAGCTTTGGGCAGAGAAAATAAAAAAGTAAATGATTATACGGTAAAAGAGTTTAAGCGGATTTTTGGCTGAAATTTTCTGGATTATGCCCTTTAGATCAAATTGTAGCCAAAATATGAACTGAGATTGTTTCTTTCAAAATGCAAATTATTCGTTATAAAAAATACGTCGTAATATAATACTGGCTGCAAAAGCAAAAAGTTGGTTGATCTGACCACCCGCGCTCTTTTGATGCCGTGGTTGCCAATCCTCCTTATTCTGCTCATTGGGACAATAGCGAAACGAAATTAAAAGATCCGCGTTTTCGGGACTATGGTAAACTCGCTCCGAAAACTAAGGCGGATTATGCCTTCATTTTACACAGTTTATATCACCTGAATGAGAGGGGAATAATGGCCATTGTCTTGCCTCACGGTGTCTTGTTCCGTGGTGCGGCGGAAGGTGCCATTCGTCAAACCATCATTGAAAAAAACTACCTGGATACAGTGATTGGGTTGCCTGCCAACTTGTTTTACGGTGTAGGAATTCCAACCACGATTTTAGTATTCAAGAAAAATCGTAAAACAAAAGATATCTTCTTTATCGATGCCAGCAACGAATTTGAAAAAGGTAAGAATCAAAATAAACTTACTCATGAAAACATCAATAAGATTATTGCAACTTACAAAAATCGTGGGGATGTTGATAAATACGCGCATGTGGCATCACTTGAAGAAATCAAAGAAAACGAGTTTAACTTAAATATTCCTCGTTATGTGGATACCTCAGAAGAAGAACAAGTCATTGATCTTGATGAGGTGAATAAGCAGCTAGAGCAAGATAAACAAGAAATCGCCGAGCTTGAAGCAAAGATCAATGAACAGTTGAAATTTTTGGGAATTAATGTGTAGGAATTTGCTTGGAAGGTTCAAGGATATGGTTTCTTAACTCTTTTCCATTGATGTTGCGTAGGGAAATTCTCTTCAACCAAGGAACGGGTAGGGCCTCGCGACAAATCATCAGAGCGAGAAGTTCATAAGGCGAAGGTGGCGCGTTTCGTCCTGATCTTCAGAAAATGACGTTTCATTGCTATGAAAATAGGAATATCGTTTGGGTGAAAACCTTACAGGAAAGGACCACGGTATAACCATCTTCGCTTGGGTAAAAGCAAGCGGGGTAAATTAATTTCACCTTAAAATCATCTTTCATATATTATTATTTCTATACTAAGCTCCTTTCTGTCTTTCCCTACCGAAACGTCAATGAATTAGTAGAGGATATGGATAATGCATAATCGGATTGTTGTTGTAAATTCTACACCGATTATTGCCTTGTCAGTAATTAATCAATTACTTCTATATTAAAAACCTTTATGGTGAGATAATTATTCCAAAAGCTGTACAAGATGAGGTAATGGCTAAAGAGGATTCTATCACACGGCTTGCGCTTGAAGAAGCAGAAGCTTGGATAATAACAAAAACGGTTACAAACATTGCGGCAAAGAAATTCTTCAAGGTACAGCTACATGAAGGTGAGGTTGAAGTGATGCTGCTTGGGAAGGAATTAGAGGCCGATTTACTTGTGATAGATGATTATATAGCACGGGAATACGCCAAATACCTCGACTTTAAGATAACCGGGACATTGGGTGTCATTTTAAGAGCTAAAGAGAACGGAATTATTAAAAAGGTTAAGCCATTAGTGTTAGATTTAATAGACCATGGAATTTATATAAGTGACAAACTGTATATAGATATCCTAAAAATGGCTGAGGAAAATTAGAAACTGTCATCCACACCTGAAATTGCAAAAATGGCATGTGGAAGCCATAGCTTTGTTTTGGAAATTGACAGTAACGGATTATTCATGATAACATGACTTGAACTTAGTTACTTAATTATAAGGAGGACATTTTATCTATGCATTCGATTCGTTTAAGATAAGCTGGCAATAAAGAAGCGGTAAGATCATCCATGGTGGGCTTTTTTGTTGTGCTTATTTTGCGAATTGAGACATAGATGGGGAGAAGTGTAACCATTTGAGGTTATACCTTTTGGCCAATGTCTCTTTGTCGTGATAGGCAGACTAAAGCCCGCACTGCGGATTTTAGTCTGTTTTTTTATTGCCCTATATGGAATTGCCGTATTTTTATAAGATGGAGGAACATTTATGGATTACATTTTCATCTAGTCCTTCCTGCTCAAATCGCAGGCTTTTCCTGCGAACAGGTAAACGAAAAGATGCGATTTTCGACAGGAGGAAAGATCATGGAATTAATAGTAAAAGCAAAAGACATTCGTTTGGAATATACAGGCCGTGATGTTTTGGATATCGATGAATTGGAATTATACGAATACGACCGCATTGGTTTGGTGGGAGCAAATGGCGCAGGCAAGAGCTCCTTACTCAAGGTGCTCTTAGGGGAATTAACCCTGCCAGGCTGTAAAATCAATCGTCTGGGCAGGCTGGCCTATATCCCTCAGTTAGAGGAAGCCATTTTAGAAGAGGTCAAAGATTTTGCCCTCATAGGTAAACTGGGTGCTAGTCAGATAGCAGTACAGACCATGAGCGGCGGTGAAGAAACAAGGCTTAAAATAGCCCAGGCTCTTTCGGAACAGGTGCATGGCATCTTGGCAGATGAACCAACCAGTCATTTGGACCGTGAAGGAATGGATTTTTTAATCGGACAGCTGAAATATTTCTCCGGTGCTCTACTCATCATCAGCCATGACCGCTATTTCCTTGATGAGGTGGTTGATAAAATATGGGAACTGAAAGAGGGAAAAATTACGGAGTACTGGGGTAACTATTCTGATTATCTTCGCCACAAAGGGGAAGAACGCCAAAGCCAGGCTGCAAGATACGAACAATTGGTTGCCGAACGGGGTAGATTAGAACGAGCTGCTGAAGAAAAGCGCAAGCAGGCACGTAAACTAGATCAAAAAGCTAAAGGCGCGGCAAAGAAGAATAGTTCCGAAAGCGGCGGACGCCTTGGGCATCAGAAAACCATGGGCAGCAAGCAAAAAACACTGTTTAATGCTGCTAAGGCCATGGAACACAGGCTTGCAGCTTTAGGGGAGGCGGAAGCTCCGGAGAGCATCCGCACCATGCGTTTTCGACAGAGTAAAACTCTTGAACTTCATAACCCCTATCCGATTATGGGTACGGAAATCAAGAAAAGCTTTGGAGATAAGGTAATATTGGAAAAGACAGCTTTCAGCATCCCCCTGGGGGCGAAAGCAGCACTGACAGGGGGTAATGGTGCAGGGAAGACAACTTTAATCCAAATGATCTTAAACCGTGAAGAGGGTATCTCAATTTCGCCTAAAGCTGAAATAGGTTACTTTGCCCAAACCGGTTACAAGTACAACCGCAATCAGGAAGTCATGGAATTTATGCAGGAGGATTGTGATTACAATATCTCAGAAATCCGTTCCGTTCTGGCCTCCCTGGGCTTTATCCAACATGATCTTGGCAAAAGGTTAGCTGTTTTAAGCGGCGGCGAAATGATCAAATTGCAGCTGGCTAAAATGCTCATGGGCAGGTATAATATCCTGTTAATGGACGAACCCAGCAACTTTCTTGATCTGCCGGGCATAGAGGCTTTGGAGGTACTGATGAAGGGATATGCGGGAACTATTGTGTTTATCACCCATGACCAACGGCTGCTTGATAATGTGGCGGACATGATTTATGAAATCAAGGATAATAGATTGAACTTAATCCGCTAAACTGATTTATCTAAGTTTATGGGATTTGAAAAAGGAGGAAGATTCTATGGCCGGGCCGGATAAGAAACAACTTTATCCCAATGAAGCGATCAAGACGGTTTGCTATATAAGTAATCTGCCTAAAAGACCTAATGTCGAGATTGGAGACTATACCTATTATAGCGATAATAAAAAATCTCCGGAGAAGTTTTATGATAATATCGAACACCACTACGAATTCCTGGGGGATAAGCTGATCATAGGCAAGTTCTGTGCCATTGCCGAGGGTGTCAAGTTTATCATGAATGGAGCAAACACTTAACTAAAAAGCAACTTAAATAAATCTGCCTCTGGTAAAATGGCAGTAACAATGAGACTGCCGGCAGCGCCATAGTTGCCGGCAGTCGGTTTTTCTGCTGAAAAGCTATAAGCCTCTGAAATAGAGCTGTCCAATGGTAATAACAATTGTCCCCTTTGCTATTACCCGTATCCTGTATCTTTTCACTCTTTGGATAATTTACGCAGCTTAGGGATATCCCTTCCGGTTGAGGCTCCGAAAAAGCTGCTGTAATCACGGTAAACTGAGAATCACTGATATACCCTACCATTCTGCAGGCGGTTGCTGTATCCATTTGACGGGATGGCATCAGGCGTCTTGCCAGTGCATTAATCATACCGGCATCGGCATTCACTGCATAACCGGCACTCCATTGCTTCACGGGAGGGAGTCCCTGAAGATAGACCTTAAAATCAGCTCAGCAATCCTTTGCGGATCTAGGTCCAGCCGGACAGTTAAGAGCGGTTCGGTCTCGCTTGCCTCGATTACCTTCAGGGCAACGGGCAAAGCAACGGCTTTAAGGATACTAATATTATCTCACGGAGTTTACTATTAAAGGTCTGACCGGCGCTGTAAAACAAGACGAGGATTAAATCATGAGAGAGAATAAAACTATGAAGGAGGCATTATTGCACAGTCTTAAAGGAATCACCGGCAGCTTTAATGAGGAGATTAAAAATTCGGCGGTTTTGAGGCTGACTAATTTAGATTAGTCCAGCTCAAAACCGCCGAATTTTTAAAAAGTTAACATATTCCGCTTGCTAATTCCCGTTTGATCTCTAAAATCTTTTCCAATGATAAGCCGGTAATATCAGCAACATCTTCCGGAGTGATTCCCTTCAGCAAGGCATTGCGGACCGTCTCAAGTTTGCCTTTCATTTCTCCCTCTTTTAAACCCTCTTTTAAGCCTTCTTTTAGGCCTTCTTCCCGGCCTTCTTCTCTTAGCCACTGTTCAATCTGGGTCATGCGTAACACCTCCAGTAATCTTTTCTTGTACTCTTCGGGAAGGAATCTGTCTGTAATTGCCACAATAGCTCCAATAGCGAAGTTTGTGTAGTTACCCGCTGCTGCCTTAGCAAGTTCTGCAGCCTGTATAGCCATCTCGGCTTCCGTTTGCCGGATCTTCATTAAAGGCAGAAAGATTAGTTTTAACAAGTCTGCTTCCTGCAGCGGTTCGAATCGCTCAACTTTTGTCTTGATCCTCTGATATTCCTTGTCTCCATCCATACCTTTAAAATAGACATTGGTAACTCGATAGGTTAAGGATCCCTTCTGCAATACAGCGGGAGCATTTTCAATCCGTCCTGAATATATGATGGCCGTGTTTACCTCACGGTTATGTCTTTCAACTATTCTAGCCCCATAGTAGGCTACCCGGCGCAGGATATCTTCCGGAACCGTAGTCTGAAACTCCAAGTGCAACAGAGTCTCATCTGCCAACAGGAAAACAAAGTCAAGTCTCTTTTCCCGCGCTTCTACTATCGGCAGTACCGTGGGCATGATATCTAGAATTTTTGCCGTCTTCAGGCCAAACGCTTCCAAGGTCTGCTCCTTGAAGATTTCTGCGGTAGCTTTCAAGATGATGTCTTTATTATGTCGGCTAATCTGTGTTTCCAGAGTTATCACCTGCCTTCCTGTAAATATTATACTATAAGAAAAGCGGGGAAACTAACCTTTTCTTCGTTTTATGCAATTGCCTTTATTATGAACAATTCCGGTATTGGCACTTCCGGCCCTGCATGGAAAGTACTTGATCCTTGCCCTCATAGACCAGAAGGGCCGGCTTGTATACTTAGCTGATTGACAAAGAAAAGTTTCTTGGATAATATTATGTTATGCGATATATCGCGATGCATGATATTAAGGAGAGGGATAATGTGTCCTATTCAGGGGGTCCGATGACGGAGGCAATGTATTATATACTCTTAGCCTTAATGAATCCTAATCATGGCTATCAGCTAATGGCAGCCATTGAACAAGTATCCAATGGGCGGATAAAAATGGGGCCGGGAACGTTGTATGGCGTTCTCACAAGACTGCAGAAAGATAATCTCATTGAAATCTTAAGTGATGACGGCAGAAGGAAGACCTACGCTATTAAGGAAGAAGGCCGGGCTGCCCTCAAAGCAGACTATGAAAGGTTAAAAGACATGATTCGGGATGGAAGGCTATTGGAAGAGGGGTGATTAGAGATGGGCAAGATTGTAAAAAGACTGATGCTTGACGATATCTATGCTATCGGCCGGAATGAAAGCTGGTTTTCCGGTATGGCAAGTCAAGGCCTGCATTTAAAGAAATTTGGGCGTCTGTTTGTTGACTTCGAAAAAGGAGAAGCAAAGGAAACCAACTATCGAATCGATTATCTTAAGGAAGCCCCTGCCCAGGAACAACTTGATGTTTATCATGACTGCGGTTGGAATTTTATTGCTAATAACGGTTACTTCTATGTCTTTTTTGCCGATGAGAAAGCATACACCACTGAACTGCATACTGACCCGGTTGAGCAAGGTTTTACCCTGTCGGAATTAAACCAACGGATTAAGAATAATTTAATCATTCTATCCATTGCTATGTTGCTTTTTTTAGGAATGATGATCAGCATCTATTCATTCAATGATGAGCCCTTTTTATTGATGATGGAAGGTCAATTTGTCCAGCAGATATTTCTTGTGCTTGTTGAACTGTACCTTTTTTATTCGATAATACGCAACTATAGAGTAGTTCGCAATCTCAAACAATCGCTGCTTCGGGGTACGGAAATTGATCATAATCAGGATTATAGAAAAGCCAGATTGTGGGGAGGTATATTGGCAGGCATATTTTTACCCATGGCCTTATTTACAATAATCATACCAGTTGTTGAGATTGCTCAAACCAAAGACTATACGCTTCCGGAAGGCAATACGAATCTGCCGATTATCAGGCTGGCGGAAATAGAGAAAAGCCCTGGTTTTCGCCGCGAAACAGATTTTAGCGGTAATAATCTGGACCGGGCAAATCGGGTTAGCTGCGATTGGAGTCTGCTGGCGCCTGTTCAATATGAAATCGATGAACATGGAGTTGTCAACGGCGAAGTGTGGGAAGATAACGGCGGCGTATATTCTCCGAGTATAACCACCCGATACTATAAATTGACCTTTGGCAGCATGGCAGAAAACCTTACTCTTAATCTTATTAATCGCTATGTTTGGCGTGATAACGCCGAAGTTAAGGAGGTTAATCAGCGGTCCTTTGATAAACTGTATATGGTAGAGGATGGTAGCCGCAAACAGATCTTTGCCTATTGGGATAATCAAGTAATCCATGTTACCTATTACGGAAAAGAGCGCATAGAGGATATTATACCGCCGCTTGCGCAAAAGATAAGCTGAAGAGAGTGAATCAAGGTGGAGGTGATCAGCGGATGAGGCGAGTGAGATACCAGGTCGCATGTAGCCTGGATGGCTACATCGCGGGACCGATGGATGACTTTAATTGGATTACGCCAGAGCCCTCGTTTGACTTTGAGGCGCTTTATACGCAATTTGACACGTTACTGATGGGGCGGCGCACCTACGAGATCGTAAGCGCAACGGGCGAGAGCTTTCGAGGGAAGCAAGTGATCGTCGCCTCGAAGTCCCTGCGGCCAGAGGATCATCCTGAGGTCGAGGTCGTCAGCGAGGGCCTTGAAGCACGAGTTCGAGAGCTTCGTGCACAACCTGGTCGAGATATCTGGCTCTACGGCGGAGGGGAGCTCTTCTCCCAACTTCTCACCTGGAATCTGGTTGATACAGTCGAACCGGCGATCATACCGATTCTTTTGGGAGGTGGGGTGCAGTTGCTCCCCCCGCTCGGGGTACGCCGGAATTTGGCCCTGGTCGGGCACCGCGCCTATCCCGGTGGCATGATTCTCCTTGAGTACGAGGTGCAACAGGCTGCGAACCTCCCCCAGGGTAATCAAAGAGCTCAGCTCGCTACGAGCTGACAGAGATAACAGCATAGACTTCCCCTTTGGCGATAATATCATACGCGCTCATAAAAGTGGTGTGAAATATATCGCACAACCAGGCGGGTCTATCAGAGATGATAACGTTATTGATATCTGTGACAAATATAATATGGTAATGCTTTACTGGAATCCGATTATTCCATCATTGATGGGAGGCAATTATCATTCGAAACATAAATTTGCTAAAATGGGTCAGGTATAATAATATAGTAAAATTTCAGGTGAATGAATTTAAAAGCAACAGGAGGCTTTTATGAGTGAATTTTTGAGATTGGAAGATTTGATCATGGGCTGTTCAGAAACTGGCTACGAAGAAGCAGTTGTAAAGCTTTTACAAGACAATGGAATAGCTGTTGATGACTTTGAGCACGTCGGAAAGTGTGATTCAGAGTGCCCAAATTGTGGGGTGGAAAACTTCAGCATTTGGCAAAGGAATATAGGCTTCATAAACAACAATGAAATGGTTACCCTCGATTTAGACAAAGCGGATAACATTTTGGAATTTGAGATATATTTATGTAATAATTGCGGAAAGTGGACTACTTATATTGAGTAATGTGACAGGACCGGCAGCTTACTCATAGCTCCTAGCATATTTTCGAAGTTTACAATGATAACAAAGAGATAAAATCAGGGGCCTGTCGCAAAACGTTTATATATGAACGTCTTGCGACAGGCCCGTTTCAAGGTTTGACGATATTGCCTGTTTTGACGGAAATTAAGCTAGCTTACTGAAAGGCGGAAAAGCCCAAATCTCCAAATTAGCTCAAGCCTGCAATGATCTCTACTGTTATCGCCTACAATTTCTGGTACCAATAAAGTAACATCTCTGGAACCCCAGCTATATCCGGTATCGGAACCATTTTTGAATCTGTATCCTTTAAAGGCCGAAAAGTAAAATCTTCGTGCTGATTCAGCATAAATGTATTTGATCCCTTCTCATTCATTTACTCACTCGTTTATAATAGGAAATATCCCTTTAATAATTTAAACTATTGATTCTATGAAAATCGGATTGATATCGTTTGGGTGAAAACCATACAGGAAAGGAAAATGCTTCTGTGAAAAAATTAAATGATTATTTATACTCAGGCGATACCGTTCTTAAGATATTACAGAGATATGCTGAGGATTTGAAACAGTCGGCGAAAGAAACTCATAATCAGATTGATCTTTTGCACTGTAATTTTCTGCTTCAAATTGCAGAACTCTTGCAGCACAACGAATTTCTGACTTCCCAGTCTCAGCGGATTCGGGAATTCTATAAACTTATGGCAAATGAATATCCTTTTCTGGCCTTTACTTTTAAGGGCCGAATTAAATCTCTGATACGCGCGGAAGCAAAATTTAACGGATACATAGTAGAATATATTTACGAGTATTATATTAAACATGGCAATTATCCGTCTCTTCCTGAACTGAAAAACTATTTAAGCTGTTTTCGGGACCTGATTGCCTACCGAATCGTGATTTCTCTTCCCAAATGTCATTTAAAAGAAGGTGAGATTTGCGCGGATGAAGAAAATAAATATCTATATGATGTTGCCAACAAGTTGCTTGGTTTCCTTGAGGAACGCGGATTTACCGCAGAACTGTCTTCATTTACGGGTCGGAAAAAATCGCCCTTCTTAAAAGAGAGCGTAAGCCCATACTATAGAGATTACGTTGCAAATCCAGAGTCTAGTGGCTATCGTTCGCTGCATATAACATTTTATGATAATATTGCCCGTTGTTATGTGGAAGTACAACTTCGTACCAAAGAAATGGACGATTTTGCTGAAATTGGTCCTGCCAATCATTTAGGTTACGAAAAGCGACAGGAAAGTGAAAGAGTTAAACGAGATGCAATTCCCAAAGGAGAAAATATTTATTTTGATGATGCTTATGAAAGAGGTATCATGTTGCAGCAGCTTGAATTGTCAAAATTGGATGTAAATATGTTTTCGGCAATGAATAATTCCCTGATTAACGATGGTTGCGGCCTCTACCGTGGCAGACTTATTCTTCCCTACGAGCATCTTTCAAAATACCAAAATGATCTTATTGATTAATTAATTAATTGTTGAGCAAGTTTAACTAGATCAATCAGCGTTTTTAGGCAATAAAAAAGCAGCCGGTTAGGCTGCTGAAATTATTTTTATTACGAAATACCCAGCTGATCTTTGAGGGCGCTTTGCAGAACCTGAGAGAAGTTTACATTATTCTCCTCAGCAATAGTGTTTAACCAAGCGGGGATTGTAAGGGTTTTCTTTACAGCTTTATGTCCGTGCTTTTGGGAGTATTCGTCTAAGTCAACACCAATGAGACTAACGAAACCATTCTCATACTCGTTAGGGATTACATTTTTAATATTTGTAGCTTTAGGCAATTGCTTATTTTCCTCAACTTCGCCTAACAGCCAACCAGAAGCTGCGTCGATAGCCATATCCATAGCTTCAGGTAAAGTATCGCCTTCGGTTACGCATCCTGGTAAATCAGGAAAGACCACAGTATAACCATCTTCGCTTGGGTAAAAGCAAGCAGGATAAATAAGTCTCATTGCTTATTCCGCCTTTCGTCTAGTTAATTATTTTCAGCTTCTATGCTTATCGTAAACTTTAGGCAAGGGGGCTTATTTCAGCCCCTCTTGTTTTAGGATAGAGTTTACTGTTTTGGTTTTTAAATCTTTCCCGTGAAATGGGATTGTAACTTTTCCCGGTTTTGAGGGATGTTTATAATGTTTGTGAGAACCTTTGGTGTCAGTGTATTGCCATCCATCGGCTTTAACTATGTTTTCAAGTTCCCGGGGTTTCATTCGTAAACCTCCTCTCAATGTGTTTATTATAACACGTATAGCACGTGTAATAAAGAGCTGTTTGAATAAAATTATAGGAGTGTAGTCTTCCATTACTAATAGGAGGGAGAACATGGCCAGGAGAATGTGGATTTAGTCGGTTTTCATCTGAGTTTTACCGCGTTTTCAGATATGAACAGCCTTTTTCCGATACCTTTGTTTGAATAGCACTCGGTTGTAAGTCTCATCAATTTCTCGTTTTTTGAAAAATATCTTTGAGACTGCTGAGCCCGATAAAAAAGTGGTTAGTGCAGAAATTGCACATGCCGCTTGTCACACATCCTGGGGCAGGCACATATAGTGTAGTGTGGGTGTTAGAAATATATCATTTGGCTATAAGCAGAAACCTGGTGAGATAGGGCACCGGGTTTCTGCTTTTTTGGAATATTGCCAACATCATGGGAGGAAATCTGGGAAAGATGTGGAAATTCATGATTGATGTTCAACAGACAAACGGATGATATTAGTTTCACAAAAGAGATTCTTTTGGAAAGGGTGTTTGCTATGCGTTATGAAGGTATTGTTTACCGACCGCCCAGCGAGGCCGACAGTTTGCTTATCCAGGCGACGATTGGTTGCCCGCATAACCGCTGCACTTTCTGCGGAATGTATAGGACTAAGAAATTCAAGATTCGTCCTGTAGCAGATATCAAAGAGGACCTGAAAAGGGCCCAAGAACTGTACGGAAATGATGTAGAGAGCATCTTTTTCCCGGATGGCAATACGATAGTTATGAAAACTGAGCAATTGGCAGAAATTCTGGAATATGCCGGCCGGTTGTTTCCCCGTCTTTTCCGGATGACAATGTATGGCTCCGCTAAGTTCCTGAAACTGAAAACTTTGGCGGAATTGCAGCGGTTGCGGGCGGCTGGCCTGACTAGGATTCACTCCGGTCTGGAAAGTGGAGACGATATCGTGCTGGCGAATATTCAAAAGGGTTTTACGGCGGCAGAGATGATTGAGAATGGGCGAAAAGTGAAAGAAGCGGGTATAGAATTGAGTGAATACATTTTAATTGGGATTGGCGGACATGAGCGTTCCCAGGAACATGCCCTGGAAAGCGCCCGGGTACTAAACGCCATCGCCCCGGATTTTACACGTTTACGCACATATAATCCGGCAGAAGGAACGCCTTTGGGTGAAGAATACCAGCAGGGTAAATTCCGGCTGCTGAGTCCCCATGCCGCAATCAGGGAGACTCGCCTCCTTGTCGAGAATTTACGGGGACCTGGTCGGCTTATGAGTGACCATATTTCCAACTTTGCCTGGATCAACGGTGAGCTGCCGGCAGATAAACCCACCATGCTTGCTGAACTCGACCGGTTACTTAATGTTTCAGAAGACAGTTTTACGCGGGCTGATCCCCGTTATTTGTAATCACGTGGTATTCACATACATCTGTTGAGAGATAATCAGCACACCGGTTGCGCCTTGCTAAGTTCGATGAACAGTTGAGAATTTTGGGAATTAGTATGTGGGAAATTGATAAACTAATCACGGATAATCCCGTAACTGTTTCCAATAAGCACTTCTTTACCGTGTTGAGTTTTGTAAAAGGATTTTATTGCAACTTCGATATACTAACCTAAACTTGATAGTGGTATATGGGGGCATTTAGGAAAGAATTAATACGGGTATTGCAAGAAACATGAACACAGGAGATGTGGAATATGAAGATCAAGAGAATAGATCATGTGAGTGTAAACGTAAATGATCTTTCAGCAGCTAAAGCGTTTTTTCTCGATTTGGGACTTGAAGTGCAAGGTGAATGGGAAATGGAAGGAGAGTGGTTGGGTCAGGTAGTTGGGCTTACTGACGTTAAAACAGCATGTGTAGGATTGCGAACGCCAGACGGTCAGGCCTGGATAGAGCTAGTCAAATTTCACACGCCGTCAGATGAACAAGATTTCCTGAAACCCTTAGCAAATACGCTAGGTATCCGACATATTGCCTTTGCTGTGGAAGATATTGAAGCTGTTGTTGCCAAATTGAAAACGAAGGGTACGGAAATCTTTAGTGAGATACACCAATATGAAGAAAGTTATAAGTTATGCTACGTTCGTGGGCCAGAGGGAATTATTTTGGAGTTGGCTGAGGAAATCAAATAAATAATAAGGGTAACTTTGATCTGGAGTGCTTGTCAAAGAGAGACTATCCTAATCATTCGGCTCTCATCGAAACGGTGGGGGCCTTTTCTATGGAATTTCTGAATATAACTGAAGAGGAAAAAAGATAATGCGTGCCAGGTAATTATCCTCCTGGGAATTCCCCTGACAGATTGATGGAAATTGCATATGATATTCCAGCATCTCAAAATCAGGAGGAGTGAACTCAGGCCATGCTGTTTGAACGGGAAGACTGGAAATTATTCAGGAATATTGAAACCCTGCCCCAAAAGGCGGGGGTGCCCAAAGATAAGCTGTCACTGCTGGTTTGCAAAGAACTCACGGACAATGCCCTGGATGTGTGCGGTGAGTGTGAAATCGGCTTTGAAGACGGCTTTTTTTATATCAAAGATCAGGGGCCCGGCATGGATCCCGGCTTGTTTGCCATCAACAGGCCCCTTAAATCCTCCAAATACTTGCGCCTGCCCACCCGGGGAGCACTGGGGAACGGCCTGCGGGTGGTGGCCGGGGCGGTGGCGGCCACAGGCGGCCGGCTTTTGGTTGCCACCGGGGGGGAAAACTACCGGATCCATTGCCAAAAGGACGGTTCGGCCCTGACGGAAAGTTTAGGCCCGTACTACGAAGAGGGGACTAAAATCAGCGTTTCCCTGGGCCAAATGGAGATCGATCCGGCCTGGGCCAACTTGGCGCTGCAATATGCCCGAGGTCAAACCTACCAGGGGAAGACATCCCCTTATTGGTATACCAGCGAAAACTTCTTTGAATTGTTTCAGGCCTACAGCGGGCCGGTCCGGGAACTGATTGCCCAATTTGACGGCTGCAGTAAGAAAGCCGGGAAACTATCCCGCAGGTATCCCTATGGGGCCGCCGCCGCTTCCCTGACCTTCGCCGACACGGAAGCACTGCTGGCTGAGCTCAGGACCCTGGTCACGAAAACGAACCCGGAGAGGCTGGGGCGGATCGGTGAGCTGGAGTACTGGAAAGGCTATTACAGAAGCTGCGGCACCTTTACGGTGGGATCCGTCAGAGGGGTCCATGAGGCAGAAATCCCCTTTGTGGTCGAAACATATGCCGACTTTGCCGACGAACCCCAGATCACGGTTCTGCTCAATAAGTCCCCGGTGACGGGAGAGGTTCACATCTTCTGTAATAAAAGTGAGCTGAAGATTTTCGGCTGCGGCTTCAGACATTATTTTAAGGCCAAACCCGCTAGGCTTTTAATCAATGTCATGACGCCTTATGTGCCAATTGTAACGGACGGCAAAGAACCGGACCTGGGAGTGATGACCGAGACTATCGGCACCAGTATTACCAAGGCAGTGAACAAAGTGAAAAAGTCCCTCCCCGCCGCCCAGGCGAGAATGAGGTCTCAGAAAGAAATCGTCGCCGCCTGCCTGGAGGAAGCCATTGCCAAAGCCGGCGGCAATGGGGAATACCGCTTCAGCCTGCGCCAGCTCTATTACGCCGTTCGGCCTTATGTGATCAGGGAACTGGGCAAAGAACCGGATTACGCCTATTTCTGCAAAGACCTGATCGGCGGTTATGAAACGGAGCACGGCGACATCCCAATGATGTACAGGGATGACCGGGGAACTCTGTATCATCCCCATGAAGGCCGGGATATCCCTATCGGCACCATTGCCGTGGAGAATTACCGCAAGCCCGCCTGGACCTTCAACAAGGTTTTGTATATTGAAAAAGAAGGCTTCTTCAATGTACTTAAAGAGAAGAAGCTTCCGGAGAAATACGATATGGCACTCCTCACCAGCAAGGGCTACGCCAGCCGGGCAGTCAAGGATTTGCTGGACGCCCTGGGGGAGGACGGGGAAGAAATCACTTTTTTCTGCATTCACGATGCGGATGCCTACGGCACAACCATCTACGATACCCTGCAAAATGAAACCAAAGCCAGACCGGGCCGCAAGGTGAAGATCATCAATCTCGGCCTGGAGCCGGAAGAAGCGGTGCTCATGGGGCTGGAGGTGGAAAAAGTGGAAGTATCAAGCCGCCAGAGAGGCGTGGCCGGCTATATTAGTCCTGCTTGGAAAGACTGGCTGCAAGAATATCGCGTGGAACTGAACGCCATGAGTACGCCCCAATTCATTGCCTGGCTGGAGGGCAAAATCCGCGCCTATGATCAGGGCAAGGTGATCCCGCCGGAAAAGGTCATGACGGAGTACCTGGACGGCAAGCTGCTGGCCGAACTCAAGGAGCGGATTGCCGACCGGATACTTTTGAAAAATAACCATGAGGCTCAGGCAGCGGCAGCCTTCCGGGAGGTTAAACAAAGCTTCAGTGACCGGCAAATCCGTTTAACGGAGATCGTGCCGGCTGAATTGGCCCGGCAGCCTGTGCAGCTCTGGCGGGAGGTCGTTGCGGAAGTGGG
>JGI2924J29684_1077690_pt1 | contig 20887 bp, 19 predicted proteins | sample BenlonsequencITS_FD_29684 | JGI IMG/M metagenome (IMG submission 29684)
TCGAACCTTTTTCTACGGGATTTACGATTGTTAGAGGGGCTTTATGCTATGCTTAAATCTAAAAATTTGATTTAAGCATAGTTTGCTTTCATAAAATTCTCTAGCCAGAGAGAAGTGCTGGAATATTGTGGTTTTGCCAAAATACCTCAAGCTCAAATAATATCCTTTAATCCTGTTTTAAGGAGCTGACTGGACTGAACTTGAACCATTTGGTGGAGGATTTGAGGTTGCTGAGTTGGTGTTGATTATGAAATCTTTTCAATTGAGCAAATATCGGACTTTCTCTAGGATTTGAGCCTAAAAAAGGACTACATGCAATTTTAAATCTAAGAAGCAGATGTAATAGAATGGTTAACGCAGCAATCCCGTTTTTCTACAGATTTAAATTGTTATTTTGAATGCATGAAGTTGTTAATTGTCGAAGATGAGCCGCAATTGTTAAAAAGCCTGGAAGAGTTTGCTTCCGAAGAAGGATTTATTTATGATTCCGCAATGGGGCTCCAGTCTGCTATGGAGCGTATTTCACTGTATAATTACGATTGCATAATTCTGGATATTAACCTTCCCGATGGTAGCGGTTTTGACCTTTTGGAGACGCTTTATACAGAAGACAAGACGGACGGGGTGATCATTCTTTCAGCACGGAATTCGCTGGATGACAAATTGAAGGGGCTGGGGCTAGGGGCCGATGACTACCTCACCAAGCCGTTTTACTTTTCCGAACTCAATGCCAGGATAAAAGCCATCATCCGCAGAAAACAATTCAAAACCAACAAACTTTTCCGCTTTGCCAACCTGGTTATAGAACCTGACCAATATCTGGTAGGTGTAGATGACCTCGAAAATCTTATTTCATTTACCAAAAAAGAGTATGCCATTCTTACCCACCTGATCAATAACCATAAACGGGTGATCTCCAAAGTGTCATTGGCCGAGTATATTTGGGGCGATTACGTGGATGAGGCCCAGAGTTTCAATTTCCTGTTCTCGCAGATCAGGAACCTCAAAAGAAAGTTGAAAGAAGCCGGGGCACAGGTAGAGATCAACAACATCTATGGAGTAGGTTATCAAATCAAAGGATTATGAAACTACTTACCTACACCTCTCGGATTCAATTGCTTTATTTCCTGATCTTGTTCGGGATTTTTTCCATATTGTTTTACCTGGTGCTAAGCTGGAACGTACTTCAAAATGTAGATGAAGTGTTGTACAACCGCAAAGTCAACCTGCTGGCTTACCTTGAAGAAAACCCTGAAGCTCCCTTCAAAGAAGATAACCCGCTGGACGATTTTACCTTTTATCCTGTTGAAAAAGCTGCTTTTCAGGAAAGCTACGAAAGCTACACTGACACCCTCATTTATGAGCCTGTTGATGATGAGTTCGATGAATACCGCAGGCTGACCACTTTTGCGAAATTACAGGGAAAGCATTACCGGCTGGAAATTGTAAAGCCCCACCTGGAAGCGGCTGAAATGATCAGCACCATTGCCATTACACTGGGAGGTTTATTACTGGGTTTAGCGCTTTCTTTTTATTTATCACAACACATAATCTCCAAAAAAATATGGAAACCGTTTTTTGAAACGCTGGGAGAACTCCGGTATTTTCGTCTTGACAAGCAGCAGTTACCTGAATTATCACCCTCCCGGATAGATGAGTTCCGGATGCTGAATGAATCCATTATTGAACTTGCCCGAAAAAATATGGAAGTGTTTGTAAGCCAGAAGCAATTTATTGAAAACGCCTCCCATGAAATGCAGACACCCCTGTCCATTATCCAGTCAAAGCTGGAAGCGCTTATCGGACAGGCAGAACTCACACAGGAGCAGGCGGAAATTCTGGAAGGCATTATCGGCTCTACACAACGCTTAAAAAAGCTGAATAAGACCCTCTTGCTCCTATCTAAAATTGAAAACCGGCAGTTTCTTCTTGCAGAACAGGTTGATATAAACACCATTATCAACCGTTCAATGGAATATTACGAAGAACAGAAAGCTTCCTTAAATATATCAGTGAAAACCGAAACACAAGATAGCTTGATTGTGCAGGGTAATGTGATGCTTACCGAGATACTGGTACAGAACCTGCTTAAAAATGCTTTTCTGCATAACAAGAAAAACGGCAGGGTGAACATTCAAATGAAAGAGAGAAAGCTCATGATTGCCAACACCGGGCATGAAAAGCAAGAAAAAGGAACGGTATTAGAAAAGGACAAATTGTTCAGCCGTTTCTACAAGCAATCCGGGAATCCCGATACCTGGGGGTTGGGCCTGGCCATTGCCCGCAAGATTGCCGAAACAAGTGGCTGGGAGCTCCACTACCACCAGGAAGAAGGGCTGCATGTTTTTGAGTTGAATTTTCGGTAAACAGATCATTTTCCCAAATTTCTACAGATTTGATGATTTACTTTACCATTATGAATGCGTGTAATATCTAAATTAAAATGACTTCAATGATGAACAGAAAAGATTTCATAAGGAATTCCGCAATATTGGGTGGAGCGAGCATTCTTCCCATCAACAACGTTTTTTCACAGAATGTGACTGAAAACGGCATTGATAAACTGGTGGACAGCAATGGTAATTTCATTCAGAAACCACTTCCATATAACAAGACATTCTTAGAGCCACACATGGATGAAGAAACCCTGCACCTGCATTATGAATTTCATCATGGCGGCGCGGTAAAAGGGGCGAATAAAGACCTGGAAAGCATAAAAAAGCACCTTCAATCGGGCGAGATGGATCAGGTGGATCTGTGGACAAGAAAGCTGGCCTATCATTTTTCAAGCCATGTCCTGCACTCCATCTTCTGGACAAACCTGACCAATAAAAAAACACAGCCCAAAGCGGAATTGCTGAAACAGATAGAAAAGGACTTTGGCTCATTTGATCACCTGAAAACATATATCTCCAAAATCTCAAAATCAGTAGAAGGAAGCGGCTGGGGAATATTGGGGTATCAGCCGTATTCACGGTCCCTCACTTTATTGCAATGTGAAAACCACCAGAAGCTCACCCAGTGGGGCGTGGTTCCGTTATTGGTCATAGATGTCTGGGAACATGCTTATTATCTGAAATACAAAAACAGGAGAGCAGAATTTGTCGACACTGTATTGGAAATTATTAATTGGGATAATGTGGCAGAACGGCTTATAACTGCTAAACAACTGCACGGATAATTCAATTTCATTGGAATATAGGATAATGCCATCACGCCATTCCTTTGTAGCTATACGTATATATTAATATATGATCGATAAACAGGTCTCCTTTAAAGAAGCCTTCAAAGTATGGGTTCGGGTAGCTATTCATAGCTTTGGAGGGCCTGCCGGGCAGATTGCCGTGATCCATAAAATTCTGGTAGAGGAAAAAAAATGGATCAGTGAGAACCGTTTTCTGCACGCCCTAAATTACTGCATGTTATTGCCGGGACCGGAAGCGCAGCAACTGGCGACCTATATCGGCTGGTTACTCCACAGAAGCAAAGGGGGGCTGGTTGCGGGGATATTGTTTGTCCTGCCCGGTTTTATCTCCATATTAATACTGAGTATTCTCTATGCGGCATACCGGGATATAGGAATTGTAGAGGCAATATTTTTTGGCATTAAACCCGCTGTTTTGGCCATCGTTATTGGCGCAGTCATCAAGATAGGGAAAAGGGCATTAAAAAATGAGGTTATGGTGACCATGGCAGCACTGGCTTTTGTCGCCATTTTTTTCTTCCAGGTCGATTTTCCCTATATCGTTGTGGTAGCCGGTTTAACAGGTTTTATAGGCGGAAAACTTTGGGAGGAAAAATTTTATGTAATCAAGGGACATGGAGAAAAAAGTGAGGAAGAGAGTGCCTACTTCATAGATAGCCACATCCGGCCGGTAAAACCATCCCTGGTAAAAACCCTGAAAACCGTATTCCTCTTTTTTAGTTTATGGGCACTGCCGTTAGTACTGATCGCCCTGTGGGTAGGAGTGGAGAACATTTTCTTTTCGGAAGGCCTGTTTTTCAGCAAAACGGCTGTGGTTACCTTTGGTGGAGCTTACTCCGTATTGGCCTATATCGCTCAGAAAGCAGTGGAAGACTATGGTTGGTTGAAAAGCGGCGAGATGCTGGACGGACTGGGTATGGCAGAAACCACACCTGGTCCACTTATCCAGGTCGTACAATTTGTCGGGTTTATGGGTGCGTATCGTTTTGCCGGTTCCCTGGACCCAATGATGGCGGGAATCTTAGCTTCCATACTGGTAACCTGGACTACCTTTATTCCCTGCTTTCTGTTTATATTCACAGGGGCTCCATACATAGAATATCTCAGGGGAAATAAAAACCTGACCACGGCCCTCTCCGGAATTACAGCTGCTGTAGTAGGTGTAGTACTCAATCTTGGGGTGTGGTTCGCTCTCCATACACTTTTTGGGAAAGTAAACGAAAGCCATTCCCTGGGAATAAGATGGTTGATCCCGGAGTGGGCTACAATTGACGTTCCTTCATTGGTTATAGGATTAATTGCGGCATTTGTCTATTTCATCCTGAAATGGGAGATGCTGAAAACAATTCTTGTTAGTGTAATATGCGGCATACTGTATTATTTCACCTTTTTATAATATACCCTGCTTCTAGCTTCCATCTATATTCCCATATTTCTACAGAATCGGGTCATAGGTTTGTGATGAATTGATCACAAATTGAAAAATGGTTCGAATGTTTAAGATCACCCTACCGGTAGTCCTCATTACCCTTGTCTGGACGAATGTACATTCCCAGACCCAGCTTCCTATAAAAAAGCTACTGGAAACAGCCACAAAAAACTACCCTGGAATTCTTGCCGCAGAGGCAAAGAAAGAGGCATCGGGAGAAATGGTCAAATCCACCAGGCGTACATTGATACCCGATATTAATGCTTCTGCCCAAGCTAACTATTCGACTTATAACAACCTCACCGGGATGTTTTATCCTGAATACATTTTACCGGTGAGCGGCCCCCCATCTACTGAGAATCTTAACGATATGGTCTGGGGATCGGCTGCCGGTTTGCTGATGAAATGGGAGCCTTACACCTTCGGGCGTAGGGGCAACAAGGTAAAGGCAGCCGAAAGCAGTTATCAGGCAAGTTCAGCCCTGAACAAACTTACCTTGTTGGAACACCAAGTGCGGTTATCTGGGACCTACCTGGATTACCTCCTTGCCGATCAAATCCTGGATGTACTGGAAAGTGATCGGCAAAGAGCCAAAGTCAATTACGAACAAGCCGTAAGCCTGGCTACTTCCGGATTGGTTTCGGGGGTGGATACCGCACGCTTTCATACCGAACTTTCCAAAGCAAATATTAAGATCCTACAGCAACAAAACACCCTTCTTGAATATGAAGCAATACTGTCAGAATTGATTGCGGCTGATTTACCTGAAAACCTGGCGGATTCTACTTTTTTTAAAGTACTGCCCCGGCTATCAGGATCTACAGAAATGACTCATCCGAGAGAACAACTGGCCATGGCTGACTGGGAAACCTCACAATACCTGTTCAAAGCAGAGAAATTAAGCTGGATGCCCACCCTAAGTGTATTGGGTACTGCTTATGGCCGGGGTTCCGGTGTAGAGCTTGACAACAACGGCAACACCTTTGTCGATAACCCGACTGACGGGTTTCATCTCAACCGGTTCAATTATGGCATTGGTATACAACTGGCCATGCCACTGACCCAGATCAGCCGCTATCAAGCCCGCTGGAAAGTAAAGGAACTGGAAGCGGAAGCTGATAAACAGGAACTGGAAAAGGTTCGTCTGGCTCTGAATAAGCAAAAGTCCGTTGCTGATAACACATTAATCACTGCACTGGCCATTGCCGGAGAAACCCCTGTACAATTCCAGGATGCCCGTTATGCGTATGAGGCCATACAATCCCAGTACCAGGCAGGGCTGATAACCTTTACAGAACTGATTGAAGCCCGGAATGAGCTGGTAGCAGCAGAAATCGAACTCCGAAAATCCTATTGGGAAGCCTGGAAAGCATTACTGTATATCGCTGCTGTAAATGGTGACCTGGAAATCTTTTTTAACCAATTATAAGAGATGATCAAATTAATCATATCCGCATTAAGAAAACCTGTAACCATCATGGTAGCCCTTTTGGCTATCGTGTTTTTTGCGGTCTTGTCCATACGGAACATGCCTGTGGACATATTCCCAAAGCTGGGCACCCCCACCATTTATGTAGCTCAGACCTACGGAGGCCTTGCACCTAATCAGATCGAGGGTTTTATGACCTCCTATTACGAATATCATTTCCTGTACATTAATGGTATAAAAGAAGTAGAAAGCAAAACGATCCAGGGCGTTTCCTTAATGAAGCTCACTTTTCATGAAGGAACTGATATGTCTCAGGCCCTGGCCGAAGTAGTGGCCCAGGTCAACCGGTCCAGGGCATTTATGCCTCCGGGTACCGTGCCCCCTTTTATTACCCGGTTTGACGGAGGAGGTGCACCGGTAGGCCAATTGGTTTTTAGCAGTGAAAGCCGGTCATTGGGTGAAATACAAGACCTGGCACTCTTTAAAGTACGCCCCAAATTCGCCTCTATTCCAGGGGTGTCGGCACCACCTCCTTTTGGTGGAAACCAGCGTACCGTGCTTATTAAGGCAGATCCCTCTAAACTGCGTAGTTACAATATCAGCCCGGATGAACTGGTGATGGCCATTGCCAAAGGCAATACCATCTCTCCCTCCGGCAACATCCGGACAGCGGACAAACTCTTGATCGTTAATCAAAATACGGTGGTAAGTGATATTCAGGAGCTGGCCAATATTCCCTTAAAAAAAGGTTCCGGACCGGCTGTATACGTAAGGGATGTAGCCGAGGTACAAAACGGATCCGATGTGGCCTCAGGCTATGCCCTGATCAATGGTAGCCGCTCGGTGTATATTCCGGTAACCAAACGGGCGAGCGCTTCCACCTGGGATGTCGTCAGGCGCATCAAGGCAAGCCTGCCGGAAATGCAGGCGGCTGTGCCGGATGACATCAAGGTAAGTTACGAATTTGATCAGTCAGGCTATGTGATCAACTCCCTGAAAACCCTGTCCTTTGAAGGAATACTGGGGGCAGTGCTTACCGGTCTGATGGTGTTATTGTTTTTGGGTGACAGACGCAGCGCGCTCATCGTTATTCTTACCATACCGCTTGCCATATTATCGGCAATAGTGTGCCTTTACCTTACCGGACAGACAATCAATATCATGACATTAGGCGGACTGGCACTGGCGATAGGTATTCTTGTAGATGAATCGACTGTGACGATTGAAAATATCCACCGACATCAGGAAATGGGCAAGACGAAGACCCGGGCCATCCTGGATGCGTGCAAGGAAATTGCCTTGCCGAAACTTCTCATCCTGATCAGCATCCTTGCCGTATTTGTCCCCTCCTTTTTTATGAGCGGCACACCCCGGGCCATGTTCTTACCACTTACGCTGGCGGTAGGCTTCGCCATGATCGCCTCTTTCCTGCTTTCTCAAACCATGGTTCCCATTCTTTCCAATTGGTTTTTGAAAGATCATGTTCCTCAAAAAGAGGATGGAAAGTTTCATCGGTTTAGAAACCGTGTAACAGGATATACAAAAGGTATCACAAACAAGGGCGGATGGGCCATCGGTATTTACCTGGCAGTCATTGTTGCCATGCTCGCGTCCCTTTGGCAGTTTACCGGCACAGAGATATTTCCAAAAGTAAACTCCGGGCAGTTGCAGGTTCGGTTAAGGATGCCCGATGGCACCCGTATCGAAAACACCGAAGAGAAAACAAAGCAGTTCCTGGAAGTGGTAAATGAGGTGGTCGGCAAAGAAAATGTAGAGATCACTTCCGCATTTGTCGGCATCCAGCCTCCAAGCTATCCTGTCAATACCATCTTTCTTTGGACAGGTGGCCCGCACGAAGCAGTTGTCAAGATCAAGCTGAAAGAAACAGGACAAGACCTGGACGTCCTCAAAGAGACCCTCAGGAAAAGGATAGCGGAAGCCATACCTGATATGCGCCTCTCTTTCGAACCTGCCGACCTGGTAGACCAGGTGATGAGCCAGGGAGCCAATACGTCGGTGGAAATTGCCGTGCAGGGTAAAAATCTTTCTGAATCACGAAAATTTGCTGAAGCAATAAAGGACAGAATAGAAGGATTATCTTTTATGCGGGACGTACAGTTTGGCATTCCACTGAACTATCCTTCCATCGACCTGGAGTATGACCGTGTACGTGCCGGCCAGTTGGGCCTTACCATTGAAGACATCAGCCGGTCGGTAACAGCCTCCACCTCTTCCAGCCGCTTCACTCAACCCAATTACTGGCTGGATGCCGGATCGGGCCATGCTTACCAGGTGCAGGTGGAATTTCCCCAATACCTAATAGATCAACCTGATGATATTGAAAGGGTGCCGCTTAAATCGGAAAACGGGAAAACCGTCTATGCAGGTGATGTGGGCAAATGGGAACCGGCGACCATGATCGGGGAATATGACCGCCTCAACCAGCAGCGGTTCATTACCATCACGGGAAACCTGCACAACAAAGACCTGGGAGGAGCCATTAAAACGCTGCGCAATGAACTAAAAGCAATGGGCGATCCACCTGCGGGAATGAGTGTGAAATTCAGAGGGCTCGCTGAAACCCTCACCCAAACCTTCAATGAACTGAGTACCGGCCTTTTGTTGGCAGTAGCCGTGATCTTCCTGCTGCTGGCGGCCAATTTTCAGTCGTTCCGGCTCTCTTTCGCGGTGCTTTCTACTGTACCGGCCGTAATAGCCGGTTCCTTCCTTCTCATTTGGATAAGCGGGAGCACGCTTAACATTCAATCCTTTATGGGCAGTATCATGGCCATAGGTGTGGCAGTGGCCAATGCCATATTATTTGTTACCATAGCCGAGCAATACCGGAAAGATCAAAGACAAAACCCGCACCTGGAGGGAATAAAGGATCGGTTGAGACCTATACTGATGACCACCATTGCTATGATAGCAGGTATGACCCCCATGGCGCTTGGACTGGGTGAGGGAGGCGAACAAACGGCTCCATTGGGGATAGCCGTGATCGGTGGATTGCTGTTTTCAGTATTTGCCACTGTCTTCATGCTTCCTGCCATTTACTGGCAATTGATAGGAAGGAAACACTACAAAAGCATATCACTGGATCCGGATGATGAACAGAGTCCTTATTTCGGACAGTAATAAAACTTATATGAAACCGGAGAAAGCGCAAAATCAAAACATAATGAAAAAATACATCCTGCCAATTTTATATATGGCCATTGTTTCAGCATGTTCGAATAAAGCTGAAAAAAGTAGCATGGAAAGCAAGGAGGGGCTGACAAAAAAAGTAGAAACCATAACGGTGAGTTACCAAAATGCCCCACAGGCCCTGACACTGCCGGCAGAGCTGCATGCCTTTGAGAAAGCGGGCATGAATGCCAGAGTACAGGGATATGTAAACCAGGTACGGGTGGATATTGGTGATAAAGTATCAAAAGGTGCGGTCCTGGTGAAAATAGAAGCACCGGAAGTACAGGCAGCTTATGCTGAAGCCCGCAGTGAGGTAGAGTCTGCCCGTGCCGATTACATGAGCAGTAAGGATGTCTTTGAGCGGTTGGTGAAAGCCTCCGGAAAGCCTGGTACGGTTTCAGAATCCGACCTGATCAAAGCAAAGAACAACGCTATGGCTGACAGCACCCGGCTGGTGGCAGCAGATTATACCGCTAGGGCAAAGCAACAATTGCTGGATTATCTTACCATCCGGGCGCCTTTCAACGGAGTGATCACCCAAAGGAATACCGATCCGGGAAACCTGGTCGGAGGGAATAATGGTGTCCCTTTGCTGGTGATCGAAAACAATCAAAAATTGCGGTTAAAGGTACCGGTACCGGAAGCCCTGACCGGTAGTTCTATAGCGGAGGACGCTGTGACGTTTAAAGTAGATCCTTTCCCCGGGACATTGTTCAAAGCAGATTTTTACAGGCGGGCCCGGAGCATCGACCCGGAAACCCGAACAGAGATGTGGGAATTTGTTGTAAACAATCAAAAGAGTGAGTTGAATGCAGGGCTTTTTGCGGAAGTACAGTTGAACATTCAGCGCACCGGTGGAAGTATATGGGTACCTCACAGCGCTGTATTGACCACCCTCCGCAGAAAAGCGGTGGGAAAGGTAGTGGAGGGCAAGCTGAAATGGGTAAAAGTAAAAACAGGCATGAAAAACCAAGGCACGGTCGAGGTGTTTGGCGCACTTGATACCGGGGATCGCATCCTCCTGCAGCCCAATGAGGAAATGACAGAGGGAATGCCCATCAACTAACCTCCGCTTGTATGAGCCGTTTCGTTATCACATTTCTGATTTGGGCCATTTGCTATGCTACTTGCCTGGCCCAGGTCAGTAGACCTGATACGATTTACGCATTTTTCTCAAGTGCACCTACCCAGGTGGATGGTCAGCTTAATGACCCCGCCTGGCAACAGGCCATATCCATCAGCAATTTTACCCAAAGGGAACTCAATATCGGGGAACCGGCCACTGAAAGAACAGAAGTAGCCATTGTATATACCACCAAAACCCTTTACATTGGGTTCAGGGGTTATGATAGTGAGCCTGGTAAACTGGTAGCACGTGAGATGAAACGGGATTTTGATTTTGACCTGGAAGACAACTTTGAAGTGATCATTGACACCTATAAATGATGACCGGAACGGATTTCTTTTTGTTGTCAATCCCAATGGAGCCAGGGCGGATGTACAGGTAATCAATAACGGGGAATCCGAAAATGAGTTCTGGGATGGTGTGTGGGACGCCAAAACCACCATTACTGACGATAAATAAACATGATATCCCGCATATTCCTGTAGATACATTAAAGCGACCTTTAAATTTCCATGATAATTGTGAAAGAATGCTAAATAAAATATGTGGAATGGTATCTCAAGATGTGTTTAATTTTAGAAACCTTTTGGACCATCAAATTTCAGCTGAGACAAAATATGGATTTAAATTTCTAAATAGCGACCATAATGATAAGTTATTCCAAGAAATAGACTCTCTTAAAGAAAAGATTTTGAAGACTGTTGATGACGAAGCCTTTTATCAAATTTCTGCACTGGAAAGAGAAATAAATGAAAAACGAGAGGATGAAATTCTTAATAACATTTATAATTATTGTAAAGAACATGCTTTTGGTCAGGGAATGTTATTTATTGTCTCAGGCCATAGGGAATCTATGCTCAAAAAAATTGAAGAGCGAAATAATGTGGAGGACGTAAAATTAAATTGGAAATTTTTAAAAATATAAACTCTGTGCACAATGGCTATAAGTAATTGCTTGTTCTCGTCTATTCTGGAAATTCTTGCGGAATTTCCAGCAGAGTGCATACTTGCAAAGTATAAATGCTCTTTTATAAATATGTGGATTGGTTGCCATTTATGAGAATAAATTTACGCTATTATTTTAATTCAAGTTTTGGGATATGAAACAGCAAGTAGCATCATATAACTACAATTATGAGTAATCGATAAGAATATGAAAAATGGATTTTGATTACATTAAAATCTTCGTAACCATTATTTTAGTAGTATCCGGCTGGATAATTGGACACTATTTTAATAGTAAAAGAACTCGGGATCAGAAAAGAAGGGAGATTTCAGTTGAACATTTAATAAATTCATATCGAATATTAACAAATGAAATATCCCATCGGAAAGAAACTCCTGAACGCACAGAGAAACTCGAGAATATACTGTCAGACATTCAGTTATTTGGTTCTTCGGATCAAGTTAGATTGGCGCAGGACTTAGCCGATCAAGTTGCTGCCGGTGGAGAATTTCAATTAGACCCTCTCATAAATAGTTTAAGGAATGATCTAAGAGATGAACTACGGTTGCCCAAAATTCATGGAAATATTAAATGGCTCAGATTTAATGATGAAAAATAAACACTTTATATCAAATACAATGAATATAGCTGAAGAATGTCTGAAATGTTTACAAAATAAGAATTGGACACAACTTAACACTTTGCTTTCTGATAACCAGAATAGTTTAGAACTAGCAGAGTCTCCAACTTTCAATATTTTCGAAAACATTCTTGTTGACGAAATTAAAAGATATGAAAGTGAAGTGGATGATGGAAACAACGAGCTTTTCATAGTAGTTGCTAGAATATTTCAGATTCATGAACATAAGGAGTCATCATTTGAAATGTCTGCATCCGGAGAAAAGAAAATTGCAAGATATCTGTTTGATAAGAATCCTCAGGTCAATTATGCTGAAGTTTTAACAGATGATATTGACGCTCAGGAATTTTTGAAAAATCATCAAAATAAAGTTAAATCGATTATCGATACTACTAGAATCAGTGCTAATCTAAATGTGAAAGTTGGTGAATATAATGATTTGGTTTTTGACAAAGAGATTTTTAATTCTCCCCAAGAAAAAGAACTTTTTATTGCAGCCAGAAAAGTCCTCCCGGACTCCATTCTACTGCCAAATACAGCTTTGAGTACAATCATCGATTCAAAAATCTGTAAGATTCTTGACCCGCAGACTGCAACATTCTTTTATAAGTCTACACTTGATCTTTGTATAGTCAACTCTCAAACTTTTTATCCTGAATTGTTCATTGAATTGGATAGCAGCTGGCACGACATACCGAAAAATAATCAAAATGATATTAAAAAGGATAAGATCTTTAAAAAAGCGGGATTAAAACTCTATAGGTTGAGAAAGAAGGAAAATAAAGATATGGCAGAGATATTTGAATTATTTATAAATGAGAATTATGTAAACTAATAGCATAATCCAAGAGAATCAATGATACCATGTAACAATACCACCCATTACATTAGCACCCATTACTTTCCACTCCCCTCCATCCGGTTCATTCCCCTCGTCCCTCGTTCCGTTCACCAGATTCCGGGGACGCGCAGCAAGACTGCCCCACTATTACGTTCCACTCCATAGTAGACCACACTTGCTTTTTACCCACCGCTTTTAGATCAAATCCTCAGAAAAAATCATCCCCCTTCGGGTTTCAGTGTGACCATTCCAGTGGTTGGTTACACAATTTTGAGCATCATCAAAATGAAATCTGACATGACACAAGATGCTCACAATTTATCATTTTCAAGGCAAGTACCGCCAAAACTGGAAGAAGTCAAATCCTATTTCAATTACCTGCATATCCCCGAGGCTGAGGCCGAGGTATTCTATTTTTATTACCAGGGCATGGACTGGAAAAACGAAACCGGTACACCGATAAGGGATTGGGTAATGGCCGCAGATGAATGGGTTTGGAACCTGGAAAATTAGCCTTCGCATTCCAACATTATTCTCTCCTTTTGGAAAGGCGAAGCACCCGCTTTTCCAAAGGATGGCATTGCGTTTTGGCAATGAGCAAGATGTAGGATTGTGCCACAATCCCATCTTGCCCTTTCGCTGCCGGAGTGGCGAAAGGGGTAAAATTCTCCGAAGTCGAATTTTAAATCCCCTGATGTATGGAAAAAAATCAGGCCCCGGAAAAACCCTATTGGCTGACAGTAAGGTTATCGCCGAGAGAAGTCCAGAAGCTGAAAAAACTCCTGGCCCAATCGGCCCATTGCCGGAACCTCAGTGAGCTGGTGAGGACCATTCTTTTCAAACAAGAGTTGACCATAAAAAAAAGGAATGCTTCCCTGGACGAACTGAAATCTGAAATTGTAAAGGTAAAGGGAGAGCTCCGCTCCATAGGGGTCAACATCAATCAGGTCACGCATTATTTCAATGGTCATCCAGACCCGGCAGAGAAAAGGTATTTTGCCCGGAAGATCTTGCCTTTATATAAAAAGGTCGGCCAGAAAACGGAACAACTGATGGTGATGGTCTCCCAACTGTCCAGGCTGTAATATGGTTGCCAGGATCACCACAGGGAAAACGATCCGGGGAGTGCTTCACTATAATGAAAGCAAGGTAGAGAAGGGGCAGGCCAAATTCCTCGGAGCACGGGGGTATCTCAGCCAGGATAAAGAGCTTGATTTCCAAAAAAAGCTGATGAGGTTTCAGGAAATCATAGAAGCAAATACCAGAACCAAAACAAATGCACTTCATATCTCCCTGAACTTCTCTCCCAGGGACAAAATGGATGAAACCCTACTTTGGAAGATCGCAGAGGACTACATGAAAGGTATTGGATTTGGAGAGCAGCCCTATCTGGTGTACCGGCATTTCGATGCAGCCCACCCACATATTCATCTGGTAACTACTAATATCCGGGAGAACGGGCAAAGGATCGAGACGCACAATTTGGGGCGCATCCAATCCGAGAAGGCCAGAAAAGATATTGAACAAAGGTATGGGCTGGTCAAAGCTGAAGAACAACAGCGAAAGCGTGTCAACCTTCTGCAGCCCCTGGATAAAGCTGAATACGGTAAAACCGAAACGAAGGCGGCGATATCCAATATCGTGGGAGAAGTGGTTCGCCACTATAAGTTCACATCCCTTGCAGAGTTGAACGCCATATTGCGACAATTCAATGTAACTGCCTACCGGGGAGAAGAAGACAGCAAAATGTACCAAAAGAAAGGATTGATCTACTGCATTTCAGATGCGGACGGTAACCGAAAAGGAGTTCCTATCAAAGCCAGCTCCATTTATTCCAAACCTACCTATAAGAAACTGGAAAAGAAATTCGAACTAAACCGGACCGCAAGAAAACCCTACAGGGGCCAGCTGCAATCAACTGTCAGCCATGCCTTGACAAGATCTTCTTCCCTCGAAGATTTACAGGTAGAACTTCGAAAAAAGGGAGTCCACCTTACTGTTCGCAAAAATGAAGAAGGAAGAATATATGGGATCACATTTACCGACCATATTCATCGCTGTGTCTTTAATGGAAGCAGCCTGGGTAAAGAGTTTTCTGCCAACAGCATCCAAAAAGCCTTGATGGTTAAATCTACGAATGAAACTCAAGCTGAAAAGCAGCAATCACGGGAGATACGAAGTTTATCTCCTTCAACCGGCTCGCAAACTTCGGGTTACGAACCCACCCCGTATGAGTTGAGCCAAAAGAAAAAGAAGAAAAAACGGAAAAAGAAACATTTGTAAAACATGCAGACCGGTGAAAATACCGAAGGCCTCAGGAAAATTATTGACCTTACCCGAAAGCTTAGCATAGGAATGTTATGTCTCCACTTCTATTATTATTGCTTTTCGGCTTTTGAAGCCTGGGGATTAACCCATGAAATTACCTTTCGGTTGATTAAGGGTTTACGCAAAACAGGCCTTTTTGATCATGGCTTTATATCCAAGGGGTTTGCCCTGGGACTATTGCTGATTTCCCTGGTCGGTGCAAAAGGAAAGAAAAGCGAAGGCCTCAAATTATCACAGGCATTATGGCCATTGACCTTTGGATTGATGATGTACTGGGCGAGTGATGGCATATTCTATCTGAATTTTGAAGGAGAAGAAGTTGCGGTGCTCTACATTGGGGTTACTTCTGTTGGGTTCTTACTGGTGCTATCAGGGGGAGCATTGCTGAGCAGACTGCTGAAGGTAAAGATGGCAAAGAGCGTATTCAATCATTTGAATGAAACATTCCCGCAGGAAGAGCGGCTCTTAGAAAACGAATACTCAGTAAACCTGCCTGCCCGCTATAACCTAAAGGGAAAGATCCGCAAATCCTGGGTCAATATCATTAATCCCTTCAGGGCCTTATTGGTTGCCGGTACACCGGGTTCCGGAAAAAGTTATTTTGTGATCCGTCACGTGATCACCCAACATATTGCCAAGGGATTCTCCATGTTTGTATATGATTTTAAGTATGACGATCTGTCGATTATCGCTTATAACACCTTACTGAAGAACCAGCATGCCTATAGCATAAAACCATCCTTTTATACCATCAATTTTGACAGGCTTTCCCATACCCATCGCTGTAACCCTTTAGAACCGGAAACTATGCTGGACATCACCGATGCCAGCGAAGCCGCCCGTACTATAATGATGGGACTGAACCGTGACTGGATAAAAAAGCAAGGGGACTTCTTTGTAGAATCCCCAATCAACTTTCTAACGGCAGTAATCTGGTTTTTGAAAAAACACAGGCACGGGAAATATTGTACACTTCCGCATGTCATCGAATTGATGCAAGTGGAATACGATCAACTTTTTCCCGTACTTCGAACCGAGCCGGAGATTGAGGTACTGATCAACCCTTTTGTTTCAGCCTATCAAAAGGGAGCAACGGATCAACTGGAGGGACAGATTGCCAGTGCCAAAATCACCATGGCCCGCTTATCCTCACCCCAGCTATATTATGTGCTTTCTGAAAGCGACTTTACCCTGGATATCAATAATCCCGAGGAACCCAAGATCGTATGCATGGGTAACAACCCGCAAAAGCAGCAGGTCTATGGAGCTGTACTTTCTCTCTATATATCAAGGATCACCAAACTGGTCAACCAAAAGGACAAATTAAAATCCAGTTTAATATTTGATGAATTTCCCACCATTTATTTCAACGGGATGGATAATCTTATTGCCACGGCCCGAAGCAATAAGGTAGCTACCTGCCTGGGCGTTCAGGATTACAGCCAGCTTAGAAAAGACTATGGGCGGGAACAGGCAGAAGTAATCATGAACACGGTTGGGAATTTTATCAGTGGCCAGGTTTTGGGAGAAACAGCCAAACAACTCTCCGAAAGGTTCGGGAAGATACTGCAGGACCGGAAAACGATCTCCATTAACAGAAGCGATACGTCCATCACGAAATCCAGGCAACTGGACCAGGCGGTACCTCCCTCTACGATCTCATCCCTTTCCTCCGGGGAGTTTGTCGGTATGGTAGCCGATACCCCGGATCAAAAAATGGAACTGAAAGGCTTTCATAATGAGATCATCAATGACCATGAATCCCTGGCCCTGGAAGCAAGAAATTACCGGTCCCTCCCCAAGGTGCGGGATGTGTCAACGCCGGAGATAGTGGATAACTATAAGGACATTAAACTGGATGTTCAGGAGATCATTGATCTGGAAATAGAAAGAATCCACAATACTCCTCTATTGAATAACCTTGTCATGAATGATGAAAATTCAGATTGATATGGAATGATGTATCCCAGTATAAGAAATAATAATTCCTGCTAAGAAGATTAGAAAATCACCACTTAAAAACAAATTATAGCGTAAAAACAAACTATATATGTTGTTTTTTAGCATATAATACCCATTTTTGTTTGGAAGAGCCAATAATTAAAGATATTTTATGGTTTGACTAAGCTAAATTAATACTTCTCTTTTTAGTAATTTAAGAATGAAATCAATACGCCAAAGACTGACCTTACTCATCAATAACATAGATGAGAACTTACCTGATGAGGAAGACATTTATGGATATGAAGGGATAAGCAAGAGAATAATTACTCAGTCCCTTAAAGAAAGTTATGATCTTTTGGGAAATTTAGATGACTATAAAGACAAATTTGAAGTTATTTTTCTTCAAAGAAGTTTAGCCGATCTAATTAAAGAAAGTAAGGAGAACTTAAAGGGAGGTATCTTAAAATCTGCCGAAAGCAAATTTGATGACTTCTTAAATAATGTACAGAAAATAAGATACCTTATTCGGGAAACCTATATTGCCGTAACGGATCATCCAATAAGAGTAGATATTGACCTAAAAAAAGCCAAGGATCAACTATCTGAACTTGCCTCGGACATAGATGATCTTTCAGATTTATATGAAAAACTAGAGAGTATTAAAAAGTCTAGTGAAGGTTTTTTACAAAAGCTGGAAGAAAAAGATGAATTCTATACTGAACATGTTGAATCCATAAACTCAAGTGAAACAGAAATCAAATCAGCCAAGGAGAAAATTCAGATTATAGCCGAACAAATAGCAGAATGGCAGGAGCAAATCAAAACTTCTTCAACATCAATAGCTAATAATAAAGGGAATTACGAGGCCTTGGTAGAAGATATAAGTTCTTTAAAAGAAGAAATTCAGGAAGCAAAATCGGAATTTTCTGAAGAGTTAGACTCTCTTCATGAAGCTAACAGTAAGAATGAGGAGCAACAAGCTTTAATTCAAAAAACAATTGAAGATGCCAATCGAGCAGGAATGGCGGGGTCCTTTAAAAAGCGTAAAGACGAACTGAGACTTCCTTTGATATTTTGGCAATACTTTACCATTTTAACTTTAGGTTTACTTATCTACTTGTCATTCGTACTGATTAAACCTCTCATCTCCGACCCCAATTGGGAAGAAATCATTATTAAACTTCCGATTTTAGCCTCATGTGTATGGTTATGTTGGTTTAGTGCTAAGCAATACGGTTTTACTACCCGTATTCGAGAGGACTATGCATATAAATATGCTGTATCTATGGCTTTTGAAGGTTACAAAAATGCCGCCAGAGAGATAAATAAGGATTTGCTGGAACAACTACTAAGTCTTACAGTATTAAATATTTCCAAAAATCCGATTTCAATATTTGAAACTAAAAATAACCATGGCAGCCCAATTAATGAGATCATTGATTCAACCCTTAAAAGGATTAACATCATAGGTACAAATGGTAAATCTGAGATAGAGAAGGAATAATTTATTTCTCTTTTTCTTTAATCGAAGAGAAATTATATTCTAATTAAATTGCATAATCTTCAGAAACTATGCCTGTGGGGAGTTGACTCTATTTCCAAACTATTATTATATTTATGTCTAACTCTCATACACATAGTTACTTTGGTGTTTCAAAAAGCTGCTTAATACTACATGCCTCTGGATAGAACTAACCATAATGCCTCAAAATATTCATTTAACTATCGGCAATCATTTGACCGGGTTTTTGAGGAGTTTTATCCCGGATTATGCTTCTATGCTGAAAGGATATTGCAAAGCAAGACCGATGCTGAGGATGTAGTGGAAAACCTGTTTGTAAAGCTCTGGCAAAAGAAGATGGAATTTTCTTCCAGGGATCATCTTCGCTCTTTTTTATACAAATCCACCAAGAATGCCTGTTTGGATTTTATCAAGACTGCTGCACGTTCTGCAGAGCGGAACAGCCACTTTTTAGATACCGCTGAGGATTATACAAAAAGCCACCTGACCAATATGATCCGGGCTGAAGTGATCCGTGAGATTCATCAGGCCATTGAGTCCCTTCCGGCCCAATGTGGAACGGTTATCCGCAAATCCTACATAGAAGGGCTTTCCTTACCGGAGATCGCCCAGGAAATGTCGCTGTCTGTACAAACGGTAAAAAATCATAAGCTCAGGGGATTGGCCATCTTGCGCAAAAAAATATCCCAGGATCAGTTCATGCTGCTGATGATCTACCCTTATGCCCATTTGCTGACTCAAACCTTCGAGTAATTTTTTTAAAATTTTTATAGCCCCAATAGGTACTATTCTCTTTCCGTGTCGTGATAGAAGTAAAAGCAAGGAAAAATCGCGCAACGGAAGAATATGGAAAACGATCCTGCCCATATTGCAAGGGTAATCTACCTGCTTAAAAAACAAGCCGGGAACCAAAGACTTGAATTATCCGAGCAAGTAGAACTCAGGGATTGGATAGACCGATCCCCGCAGAACAAGGAATTATTTGAGCAGCTACAGGATTCAACGCTACGGGACCAATGGCTGGACCAAATAAGGAGGTACAATACTTCCCAAGCCCTGGAGCGTGTGCATAACCGGATTAGCCGTCCATCATTTACAAGAGAAAAAACTCCTGCATCTAAAAACGGAGTTTTGAGAAAAACGATACTATCCATCGCTGCCTCCCTGGTACTGTTGCTGGGCATCGGGTATTTCTTCCGCTATGAACTTCTGAATATCCTGGCACCGGTTAAAATGGAAACAATGCTGACAAGTAAAGCAGAGCGAAAAACGATAGCCCTACCGGATGGCACCCAAGTCTGGCTGAGCCCAGGAAGTGTTTTGGAGTACCCTAAGGAGTTCAGAGGACCGGTAAGGGAGGTGAATCTAAAAGGAGAAGCCTTTTTCGAGGTGCAACCTGATAAGCAGCATCCCTTTATTATCCTCTCAGGACAGCTTGAAACCAAAGTGCTCGGCACGTCCTTTAACCTGACAGCTTATGAAGGGGATGAAGATGTGACGGTCACCCTTCTGGAAGGGGCTGTGTCGTTAAAACCTGCCGGGGAAAAGAACAAATCGCCGACCATTCTTCATCCCAATGAACAGGCAGTTTTCGAAAAAGAAAACCGGTCCATTCGAAAAGAAATGGTTACGGATGCCCGTAAGTACCTCTCCCGGCGCAACGGTATCTTCCGGTATGAGGCAACCAGGCTGGAAGAAGTAGTTCAGGATATGGAGCGTCAGTACGGTGTAAAAATTCAGTTGGACTCAAGCCTGGTCAACCGGGAGTATTATGGCACCATGAATACCGAAGATGAACTTCTTGTCATGCTGGAAAAAATAAGTCTGGTTATGAATGCCGGATGGTATGGAGCCGGTGAAAATACATATCGAATAAAACCCAAATAGACTAAGGAGGTTAACGGTAACTTTCTTCATATCGGTTTAACAAACCACAGATCTGTATAATCAAGAAAAGGCCGTGGCTTTGCCGTGGTTAGATTCTCTAAAAGAAGTGGCTCCTGCCTGCCGCTAAATCTATGTTTCACCTAAATCCAAATCAAACAATCTATTTCAGGCAGTTGGTGGGCGGGGCCATTTTCTAAAAAACAACTCCCGCTTTTGAAAACCTTGGCCGGTAAGCAAAAGCGAGAGTGCATAATCAAATGCGGGCCTAAAAGCGGGCGTCTGGAAAACTTCGCTTTAAGCCCTGACACTTAAACGGTATTAAAAATCATTGTTGTCCGGTAAACCCGGATATTAGTTAAATTCAATTCTCAACCTACTGATTATAAAGCGGTTACTTGGTT
>JGI2924J29684_1077689_pt1 | contig 20807 bp, 17 predicted proteins | sample BenlonsequencITS_FD_29684 | JGI IMG/M metagenome (IMG submission 29684)
AAGCGGCAGGTTAGTTGCACTTATGCTAGAGGACGAAGACACTGTCTTCGCACGTATAAACTCTTCTTGCAGTATTTAACCAAAAGTTATACTTTCTGATAGTGCGAAAAAGGCCGCTGCGCAAGCGACGCAACAGCCTTTCTGCAATTAGAGATTGTCTTGCAACTGAAACCACGCAATTTTAGTATAACGGAAGGTAAGAGAACTGAAAAGAAGGAAATTTATCTTCTCTCGGGCATAACTATTAACCTATGGTACCTTCAGGGGGTGCTTGCTGTACTGATTGAATGGAATCGTCTGTGGGGACTGTGGCACAGTCGGTACAATATTGCTGCTTAGCCTGGCAGAAAAGATAGTAATGTCGTTCTTCGTCGGCCGCCATTTCGGTTAATATTTTTTGTATTTCCGGTATGGGTATTTTCTGGGCAAGTTCTAGGTAGTGACGATGGGCTTTTGCTTCGTCCTCAATATTATTGTCAAGAAGGGCGCAAAGCTCACTGGTGTAGTTGATGAAGCGAGAGCGCCAGTCAACCCAGTGTCCGCTGCTCAATGAACCGTACCTGGGATCAACCCCCAGATACCTTAAGGCTTGAGCCAGTTTTTCCAGATGACGCATTTCATCATAGGCAATAGGTCTTAACAGAGAATCGAATTCCGGGCGATCCAACAACACAGCCTGGTAAAGATACGTCGTAATTGCGGTTAGTTCTGAATCCGACCCGGCATAGGCCTCGTAGAGCCAAATGGCGTATGTAAAATTTGGTTCAGGTATTTCTCCGGGAGCAGGTTCCTGAGTTCTTGAAACAGGAAGCAGCAGTATCTGACCGGCGTAAATGCGATCGGGATGTTTAAGATGGTTAAGTTGAATAATCTCCGACATCTCGATTGAGTAGGCTCTGGAGATTTTATAAATAGTATCCCCTGCTTGCACTACATAGCGTGCATAATCCATTAGGACTCCTCCTTTTGCTATGGCATAATACACTATATTCGTAAAGTATGCGGCATGGTAATGGAATATTATGGAGATACATGGAATGTATCAGAGTGGTTCTGCGTATCTATAGAACGATAAGAGTTGTCCTAAAGATAGAAAATTCAAAAAGCAGGGAGGAAACTATATGCTTTCATTTGTTCTGAGGGGAATTACAACTGCTTTGCTGGTGACGCTTTTAACTCTTCTCGCTGGAATAGTTTGGGGAGCGATGGGATTAGGGGGGCTGAGCGTTTCTAATCTCGTAGATATTGGACTTCTGGCAAGCTGCTTAATAGGGGGATACCGAGCTTCTCGAGAAAGCGGGGAATTATTGCTGGGTGGAGTTACGGGAGTTGGGTATGTAACAGTAGGGACCCTCTTGTTGGCTTTGTTTCTGCCGATCAGAGTATGGGGCTTTATTCAAGTTTTGGGAGAAGGGGCGATTCTGGGAACTATTGCCGGGGCTTTTGGGGCAGGAGGTTCGCGGCGGGGAAATGTTAGAAGTGCATGGGCAGGCAGGAGGACAAAAGGTGATCAGTGGTCAAATTATAATGAATATGGACGTGAGGAACAGACGGGCCGTGATTTTGAGTGGGATACAAAGGACTTTGACTCATCAAAAGAAACTTTACCCGCCGGTGATGACATAGATGATGATTATTGGAAAACAGACTCGGATAAGGGAGCTTGTGATTCGGATTTAGGGATTGAATCTCGGCTGGATTTTGGAAAGGATTTTGAAAAAGATTATGAAACACATTATGAAACACATCCAGGGGCCAATTCAGGACCGTATTCGGGAGCAAATTTGAAGTCTGATATAGCCGGCCATTTAAGCTCTGATTTTGGAGCGAATTCGGAGATTGATTGGCCCTGGAATAGGAAGCGTGAGAGTGCAAAGCCGCGAAAAACAGAGCCTTTAAAACTTGAGCCATCTCAGGGAATGAAGGAAGATAAACCTTGGTGGGAGTAACTTCTGTGCTTGCATTTAATTAGAAAAAAAGTTAAAAATATATTCCGTCAAATGAATTCCGAGAAATAATTTCCCGAAACAACGTTAAGGAGAAGGAATCATTAATCTTGAGGAGAATTCTGAAAGGAGAATTCAGAATTGAGAACAATGGAGACATAATTGCGAAAGTTCCCTAATGAGAAGGAGGCACTTGATGATGAATTTTCTTGAATTAGCTCAGACCCGCAGAAGTTTGCGTACTTATCTCGATAAGCCTGTAGAGCGTGAAAAGTTGGAATACGTTCTGGAAACAGCCCGTTTAGCACCTTCTTGGAAGAATATGCAATGTTGGCGTTTTATTGTTGTTGAAGACGCAGCAGGAAGAGCAGCGCTGGCCGAGACCATGGGAGAAACAAATCCTGGACGAAAAGCCTTAACGGGAGCGCCTATTGTTATCGTGCTCTGCGCAGTGCCTAAGGAATCGGAAATCTGGGAAGGTAAAGATTTCATGATGCTCGATGCGGGGCTTGCCATGGAACATCTTGTTTTAGCTGCGACAGAGCAGGGGCTTGGCACTTGCTGGCAGGGCTTGTTCACGGAACAAAAGGCTCGAGAAGCCCTGCAGATTCCTGAGGATGTTCGGGTACTAGCCATGACTCCGCTGGGGTATGCAGCGGAGGAACGACGCCCGCGGCCCCGCAAAGCTATGTCGGAGATTGTTTTTCACGGTAAATGGGGTCGGGAATAACAGCAAGATCAGGATGAGGACGAAGGAACGTTAAGTAACATTAAGTAACATGATGGATTTCAGAGGTGGAACTATCCGCCTCTTTTTTTATATCCTCAGACCTCCGTGCCCTGATGCGCTGCCATTGATGAATGAAAGATTAATTTTCCAGGGCGCTAGCATAAGTACGACTAACCAGTTGCTGGCAAGACGAGAAGCGGATGAGCTAATCGTCATACTGCAACTTATTATGCATACTCCTGCTGTGCAGCCGAGTGCCTCTGGAGCCAAACAAGTGCGATAGTCTTCACTGGAAACTATCGGTAGAGCGGGATGAGACCGCCGGCCTTGAATAGCAGCGTTATTGACCGTTGTCCAGCCGGTTAAATGAATATTCTTTGATATGTGGTACAGACTATGAATAAATCGAAGCCTTATATAATGGAGGATTGGCATTGTTGCTTCAGACTGCTCTGCTCGTTATCGCTCTTTCAGCCTTAGGAGCATTCTTGGCAGGAGTTTTACTCTTGGGATTGCTGTTTTTTATAGGCAAACGGTTGTTTCGCACCATTGTCCAGCGGCTTTTCGGCTTGGTGATCGAAAGGCTGCTTGAAGATAAGTATCATGAAAATCTGATGGAGCTATGGAGTGCTGTACGCCGCACTTCGGTACAAACAATCTTGGAAATCAGTTTACGAGCAGAAAAAGGCAAGCTTATTGAACGCCCTCTCGGTTCTCCCAGACGATTTCCTCATTTCGATACTTTAATGTTTGTTCCCGGGCAGATGGCCCGCCTGCCTAAAGAAGCAAACGTAGCTGTTGATATGAAAGTGACTCTTGGGCCCAAAGCACAAAAACCATTAACGATAGAAACTCCCCTGATGATTTCAGGCATGGGGTACGGAATAGGACTCAGTGAACAAGCTAAGCGAGCCTTGGCAAAAGCCGCTAAACAACTTCAAACGGCCACGAATTCCGGAGAGGGTCCTTACTTGGCTGAGGAACGTCAGGAAGCGGGAAAGTTCATTTGGCAAATAAGCAGAAGCCCCTGGGGGCATTCTCCTGAGGCTATAGCAGCGGCAGATATGCTCGAAGTTCAGATGGGACAGGGGACACGTATGGGTCCTTTTACCGTTGAACCCAATGCTGTCAAGGGAAAGGCTCAAAAACTCATGGGTATCTCTCCCGTGGAAACATTAGTTACCCCTGCGGTAATCCCGGGAATTCAAAGTCCCTGGGATTGGATCAAGTACGTTAAGGATTTAAGAGGAGAAGCAGGAGGTATACCTATTGGCCTCAAACTCATGGCCACCGGTGCGATCGAAAGAGATTTAGCAGTGGCTTTAGAGGCGGGCTTTGATGTGATTGTTGTTGACGGGGCCCAGGGCGGCGCCTCGGGGGCTTCTCCCATGATTTGTGATGATTTAGGGATTCCCAGCTTACTAGCCTTAGTTCGGGCGGAACGATTTCTTTGTGAGCAAGGTGCCCGTAAAGAGGTGAGCCTGGTTGTTGCCGGTGGGTATGCGACCAGCGGTGAATGTTTGAAAGCCTTAACTCTGGGAGCCGATGCGGTCTATTTAGGAACCGTTCCCTTGTTTGCCTTAGTACACCGGCAAATTCATAAAATACTTCCCTGGGAACCTTTAACTCAATTGGTTTGGTACAATTCTCCCTATAAAGATCGGCTTGACATTAATTTAGCCAGCCAAAGCGTTGCCAACGTTTTCAAGTCGATGACTTTGGAAATGGAGGAAGGTGTACGGGCTTTGGGAAAAACGTCTTTGTCTGAGCTGGGCCCCAATGACCTTGTAGCTTTGGATGATTGGACGGCCAAAGTAACCGGAGTAAAACCTGCTTATACATACCAGGAAGTGTTTGGTTCCAAAAAATGACAGCAGAGCCCATGAACTAACGAATTCTACATCTTAAGGACGGCGAGTACCAAGGTTGTCGATACTGATTCCTGAATGCTGAGTCCTAATGCCGCCCAAAATGGTTACAATAAAATAAAAGGACTAAACCCTATAAATTTTGACATTAATTAACCTTCTGAGTATAATGTATTCAAATCAAATATTGGTAAACCCGGTGATTGTGAGGAATAGCATCAGGATACCGTTCAGAGAAAAGACTAGGAGCTGAGAGGTCTTTACGGTAAAGTGCTTGGGTCGCACAGGAGGGGCAGAGGGGAACGGAGTACTTTCTGACGGAAAACCCGTTAGGTAAATGAGAGTGAAATGCCATGCTGTAAGGTTGTTTCACTGAAATAAGGTGGTACCACGATCGCTTTTCGTCCTTTATCAGGATGGAAAGCGTTTTTATATTCAATTTTGGGAAGGGGTTTTGAAATAATATCATGGATGAAACTAAGAAAACGGAAATGATAGAGATGGCTAAGGCTTATGACTCGAGCCAAGTTGAGGGAAAGTGGTATCAATTCTGGGAGGAGAATGGATTTTTTCATTCGGAGGTCGATGACACGAAAAAGCCTTTCAGTATTGTCATGCCGCCGCCGAATGTTACGGGAGCTTTACACTTGGGCCATGCCATGGATGGAACGATCCAAGATATTTTAACAAGATATAAACGGATGCGCGGCTTTAATACTCTTTGGCTGCCCGGAACAGATCATGCTGGGATCGCTACTCAAGCGAAAGTAGAGGCTCAGATCGTTAAAGAAGGTACAAGCCGGCAGGAACTTGGGCGGGACAAATTCCTGGAACGGGTCTGGGATTGGAAACAACAGTATGGCGGACGCATTACCCAACAACTTCGGCGTTTAGGGGCTTCCTGTGACTGGGACCGAGAACGGTTTACTATGGACGAAGGCTGTTCAAAAGCGGTGCGGGAAGCTTTTGTATCCTTGTATCGTAAAGGTTTGATATACCGCGGGAATTATATCGTCAATTGGTGTCCAAAGTGTCATACCACCATTTCCGATATCGAAGTGGAGCATGTGGACAGCGAAGGACACTTGTATCATTTGAGTTACCCTGTAAAAGACAGCTTAGAAACCTTGGTTGTTGCCACCACAAGGCCGGAAACGATGCTGGGGGATACGGCAGTGGCTGTCCATCCGGAGGATGAGCGATATCAGCATTTAATCGGCAAAACCCTGATTTTGCCTTTAGTGGACCGGGAAATCCCGATTATCGCCGATGAGTATGTGGATCGGGAGTTTGGCACCGGCGCTGTGAAAATTACCCCGGCTCATGATCCTAACGACTTTGAAGTAGGGCTGCGTCATCAGCTTCCCCAAATTGCCGTAATGGATAAAGAAGCCAGAATGAATGAACAGGCTGGAAAATATCAAGGGCTGGATCGCTTTGAAGCTCGCAAGGCAATTGTCGAAGACCTGAAAACAGCAGGAGTCTTGGTTAAAATTGATAACCATGCCCATGCTGTAGGTGAATGCTATCGTTGTTCGACGGTGATTGAACCTATGGTCAGCAAACAATGGTTTGTGAAAATGGAGCCTTTGGCCAAGCCGGCCATCGAAGTTATTAACGACGGGCGTCTGGGGTTTGTGCCGGACCGTTTTGATAAAATCTATCTGGGCTGGATGGAAAACATTCGTGATTGGTGTATTTCGCGTCAGCTGTGGTGGGGACATCGTATACCGGTATGGTATTGTGAGGATTGCGGTCAGGAGATCTGTGCGCAAGAAGACCCGACGAACTGTCCCTCTTGCGGAAGTGAGCATCTGAAGCAAGATCCGGATGTCCTGGATACTTGGTTTTCCTCGGGACTTTGGCCTTTTTCCACCATGGGCTGGCCGGAAAAAACACCGGAATTGCAGCAGTTTTATCCGACAACGGTGTTGGTTACCGGCAGGGATATTATCTTTTTCTGGGTCGCGCGCATGATCTTTATGGCTATGGAATTTATGAAAGAAGTGCCTTTCCCGAAGGTAATGATCCACGGCCTGGTGCTCGATGCAAAAGGCCGTAAAATGAGCAAGTCTCTGGGCAACGGGGTTGACCCCATTGAAGTGATTGAACAGTATGGAGCGGATACGCTGCGTTTCATGTTAATTACCGGCAACACCCCGGGCAATGATTTGCGCTTCCATCCGGAACGACTGGAAGCAACACGGAATTTCTGCAATAAGATTTGGAATGCTTCCCGCTTTGTTCTGATGAATTTAGAAGACTACGAGGCCGGGCCGCGGGGAGAACTTACCCTGGCAGACCGCTGGATCTTAACGCGTTACGCCTCCACCATCGAGAAAACCACAGAAGCTCTGGAAGCCTTCGATCTGGGCGAGGCCGGCAGAATTCTCTATGAATTTATTTGGAATGAATTCTGTGATTGGTATATTGAACTCAGTAAGCCCCGGCTCTATAACAAAGAAGATGCTCTCGCCCGACACACCGCTCAGTCTATTCTCCTCGAAGTTCTTGAAGGGACACTGCGTTTGCTGCATCCCTTTATGCCCTTCCTGACGGAGGAAATCTGGCAAAACCTCCCCGTTCAGGGCAAAAGCATTATGATGCAGTCATGGCCCGAAGTACCAGCCTATCATGACGAAGAGGCCGTGAAAAGCATGACTCTTCTAATGGAGGCGATTAAAGCAATTCGTAATATCCGAGCTGAAATGAAAGTATCGCCCGGCCAAAAAGTAGAGATTCTGATGCTTGCCTCCGATGCAAACCAACGCCGGGTTTTGGAAAATGGAAAAGCGGATATTCTAAAGTTAGCCGGTGGGGCGAGTGTGGAACTGTTCGAAACCATGGCTGAGAAACCCTCACAGGCAGCAAGCGCTGTTTTAGAAGGAGTGGAAATTTATCTTCCTCTGAAAGGCCTTATGGATCTGGATAAGGAAATAGCCCGTTTAGAGAAGGAGATAACCCTCGTACTTGGTGAACAAAAGGTTCTGGAAGCCAAACTCAATAATCCGGGCTTTGTCGGCAAGGCGCCGGCAGCTGTTGTGGCTAAAGAACGCGAAAGGGCGGAAGGCTTAGCCGCTCGAAAAGCAGCTTTAGAAGAACGTCTGAAGGAATTGCAGCAGAGTTAATACGTTACAGGGGGGAAACGAGATGAAATCAATGGAACTTGAGCATACGTACCAAGCTAGTCTTGATTACCTTGTCAACCTAACAACTTTTGGGATGAACTTTGGCTTGGAGAGAATCCGAGAACTGCTTAAAAGGTTAGGGAATCCGGAAAAGAAACTGCAGGTTGTTCATGTGGGGGGGACCAATGGCAAAGGCTCTACGACAGTTATGGTTGCCCGAATATTACGGGAAGCGGGTTATAAGGTCGGTGTTTTTACCTCTCCTCATCTCCATGATTATCGTGAGCGTATAACGATCAATGGACAAATGATTCCTAAAGAATGGGTAGTTCAGATGATTTCCATTCTCCGTCCCCATTTGGAGGATATGGTTGCCGAAGGATTTGAACACCCTACAGAATTTGAGGTAAGTACCGCCCTGGCCTTCCTTTATTTCGCTCAAGAAGAAATTGATTATGCAATCGTTGAAGTTGGCCTGGGAGGAGCTATTGATTCCACCAACGTGGTAACTCCTCTAATTTCGGTCATTACCAATGTAGCCATGGATCATATGGATTATCTGGGTCCTGATGTGGTATCTATTGCCAAAGTTAAGGCGGGAATTATTAAACCGGAGTCTTTGGTCGTCACAGCAGCTCAGGATCCTGATGTTATTCAAGTGTTGCGTGATACGGCGAAAGCCAACAATGTACCCCTCTTTATCGTGGGTGAGGATGTTCACTGGGAAAGTATATGGAGCGGTGAACTGGAACAGGAATTTGATCTTGTGGGGCTGCATTCTACGTATTATAAATTACGTCTGCATCTTATTGGGCCTCACCAATTGCGCAACGCTGCAACGGCCGTGACGGTCTGTGAACTTCTGCAAAGCAACTGCGGAGTGATTATTCCGCGGGAAGCTGTCTATGCCGGGCTGCGTAATGTTGAATGGCCGGGACGATTAGAAATGCTTTCTCTTAATCCTAAAATTCTTTTGGATGGGGCTCATAATGTTGATGGGGCCCGAGCCTTAGCAGAGGCGCTTCCGCTTTATTCCCGGGACCGCCTTATCCTCTGTATGGGAATGCTGGCAGATAAGGAACGGGAAAAGGTTGTGGATATGCTTGTACCCATGGCGGAAGAGATTGTTATAACCCGTCCCAATTCTCCGCGGGCTGGGGATTGGTTAGCCTTAGGGAAGCTTGCTGAACAGCACGGACGTCCGGTTCAATGTATTGAAGATCCTAAAGAGGCCGTTATCTACGCCCTGAGTCGTCTGGGAGAAAAGGACATGCTCTGTGTTACGGGTTCCCTCTACATGCTTGCAGATGCCCGTCAAGCCCTAATTGAGGAGTTAAAGAAAAAATAACATTCACTTAACATAGTTTTAGAGCAAGGGCCTGATACTTGCCGCCTTTTTATGAACTGTTTCGAAAAACTTAATATATTTTTTACACAAACCCCCAAAGATTTGATACAATGTTTCGTGGAGTGTCCTAGTGATTTTTGGCTTTCCAGGAGAATTGAAAAAATAGGTTGGGGGTTATTTCGTATGTTCGGTTTGTCACCAAAAGAGGATAAATTTTATTTACTCTTCACCCAAAGTACCCAGATCGTCTCCAAAACCTTAATAAGGCTCCAAGACATCATGCAGCAAGACTCTGTTTCCTCGGAAGATGCGGCTCAAATGCATCGATTCGAACATGAAGCAGATAATGTCACAAATCAAATCATGGAACGTCTTAACTCTACCTTTATCACACCCCTAGATCGTGAAGACATCTACAAACTTGCGCAAGTATTGGATGATATCGTCGATTTCGCCGAAGGCACCGTAGAACGCATGCTCTTGTACCGAACAGGAAAACCTTCCCTTGGAGCTCAGGAACTGGTACATTTAGTGGGACTGGCAACTCAGCAAATCCAAGCGGCTTTTGCGTGTTTAGGCAACATTCATTTTAAGAAAACCACGATTTTGGCGGCCGCTGAAGAAATCTATCATTTAGAGAGCGCCGGAGACAAGCTCTATCGCCAGGAAGTGGCGAGACTCTTCGAATTTGAGAAGGATCCTATCGAAATTATTAAGTGGAAAGAGATTCTAGAGCATATTGAAACGACGCTGGATCACTGCGAATCTATCGCCGATCTTCTCAAAAGTGTGGTTCTGAAATATGACTAATATTGGCGCATTGTTAGTAATTGTTGTCTTTTTAGCCTTAACCTTTGACTATATTAATGGATTCCATGACACTGCCAATGCCATTGCCACCAGCGTATCAACACGGGCCTTGAGTCCTAAACATGCCGTTGTTTTGGCTGCGGCCTTTAATTTACTGGGTGCTTTGGTCAGTACAGGAGTGGCCCAAACCATTGCTAAGGATATCGTTTCACCGACGTTAACGACGCAAGAGGTCATTATAGCGGGTTTGCTGAGCGCCATTACTTGGAACCTTTTGACTTGGTATTTAGGAATTCCCAGCAGTTCTTCCCATGCAATTGTCGGAGGAATTGCCGGTGCGGCGGCAGCGAAAGCCGGATTTGCAGTTCTGCATTGGGAAGGCTTAGGCAAAATCATTACGGCCTTAATTTTCTCTCCGATTATCGGTATGATCTTAGGTTTTATCATTATGAAAGTGTTGAACATATTTTTCGGCAGTTTTTCACCATCGCGAGTTAATCATGGATTTAAGAAAATGCAGCTTCTTTCCGCAAGCATGCTAGCCTTTAATCATGGTTCCAATGATGCCCAAAAATCCATGGGGATTATAACAATGACTCTCATTGCCACAGGAATTCAGGCTCAGACAGTTCTGGCGCCTCCCCTTTGGGTTAAACTGGCTTGTGCTCTGGCTATGTCCCTTGGGACTGCCGCTGGGGGATGGAAAATCATTCATACCATGGGTGGCAAGATTTTTAAACTTGAACCTATCAACGGCTTTGCCGCAGATTTAAGTTCTTCCATTGTTATTTGGACTGCTACGGTATTTCCAAGCCTGCACCTCCCGGTATCGACGACGCATGTGGTTTCGGGTTCGATTATGGGGGTGGGCAGTGCGAAGAGAGTTTCGGCTGTACGCTGGGGCATTGCCCAACAAATGCTTATCGCTTGGGTTGTGACAATTCCCACAACTGCGGCTATTGCTGCCTTATACTATTTCGTTGTTTCGAGAATAATGTAAAAAAAAGAAATTTAAGAGGGGTCTGCAATAAACGACTGAAAGTTTACTGCAGACCTCTTTTGAATTTTGAAGTCTATTTTTTGAATTCATAACATATCTTCCGTTAGAAGGGTTGTCCGGCCCTGCGGAAGGGGAAGAGGCATGAAAAACTTTGAGCGTCTGCGCATCCTCGCGGCGTTGGTCTTGGGAATCATCGGCCTAGGTTTATTGACTTGGGGAATCGGAAAAGTATACTTAGAACTTGTCGGGCATTCGGGAGGAATAACTGCTCAAAAAGTAAAAAACGGCGGCCGCCCAGCAGATCAAACAGATATCTTCGTGTTGTCTAAAGCAACGTTTTGGACCTGCCAGATTGGTATTTTTAAAAGCGAAGAAAATGCTCAGTCTTGTCTAAAACAACTTAAGGAATTGTCCTATTCCGGTGGGATAATCAGTCATAATCCCTGGATTGTTGTCCTTGGCTTAGGTCACACAGCCGAGGAATTAAACGGATTGAAGCAGGCTCTGGCAGAAAAGGGAATCCACGCCTTAATCAAACAAGTGAAACTTCCGGAACGGACATTTCGAGTGACAGGAAATGGCTCTCACTTGACGATGGAACTTCTGGCCAATGTAAATGCAATTTTGCAGGAGGGGATTAATTCTCAAAGATTAGCCGAAGAATTTCAACTATGGAACAGTCTTGCCGGAGATTATTCTCCATCACAATTAGTTCAGCTTCACAATATCTATAATCTGCTTCGAGAGAAAAGTGATCCGGAAGAACAACATTTACTTGGATTATCCTTGTATTTTGAAGCAATGAGGATTATAAATAAGTTTTCTGGAAATAATAGTTAGTAGGCCGAAAAACATCCAAGTTAGGATCTAAAATGGTAATCGGTAATATTCTGAAGATTACAAATTGGAACTATTTGCGTTTTTGGTCAATAGTGATATAATTAACATAACTATCTATATTAATTATCAGATGAGAAATGAGGGAACTTATTGAAAACGCTAAAAATCCCGGAGGCCACGATTATTCGACTCTCAGTTTACTCACGACATCTGACAGACGTCGATAGAAAAGGAATAATTACCACCTCATCAGGGGATATCGCAGAAGGAGTCGGTGTCAGCCCCGCACAAGTCCGGAAAGACCTGGCTTATTTTGGAGAGTTTGGAACAAGGGGTGTGGGGTATAACGTCAAAGATCTCCGTCAACATATTCTTAGAATTCTTGGTTTAAGTGTTGACTGGAGTGTTGCTTTGGTCGGGGCCGGGCACTTAGGTTTGGCGTTAAGTTCATACAAAGGCTTTCGTGAGAGAGGGTTCATTATCACCAGTATTTTTGATTCGGATCCAAGCAAGGTCGGAACAAAAATCGGTGATGTGGAAGTCTTGCCGATTGAACAACTGGAAGAAATTACGAGACAAAACCAAACGCAAATCGGTATTATAGCCGTACCATCGGCGGTAGCTCAAGATATTGCAGATAAACTTATTAAAGCCGGCGTGCAGGCAATCTTGAATTTTGCACCGGTAGTTTTGAATGTTCCGCCTGAGATTGAGCTGCGTAATGTTGATCTTGCCGTTAATCTTGAAGTACTTACCTTTAACGTAGGGGCCCAAAGATTTTAGGCTTGAAACGTGCCGAACTATTTCTATACTAATACTTAAATACTCAAGGCCAATGAGTTCGGGGAAGGCAGTGAAGTGCGTGAACCGTTCTCATTGTTGTTTCCAAAAACGGTTTATGCGATTATTTTTGCTATCTATCTACCCATACCAGCAATTATGTTAATTAAGTAAGTTTTGATAAATGCAGTTACATAAATATAATACCGTCAATTTAATAAATATAATACCAACATAATTTATTCGGTTTTTTAAAACCCCCATTTCTATAAGCGGGGGTGGGCCCTTCGTAAACTTCAGGTGGGGTAGAGTCCCTATCTGAACTCCGATGTTCAGCTTTAACTGAACGTGTTCACTAACATAGCTACTGGCGTCTGCCCAAAGATACAGCTAATATAGCTAATAAGATACCTCTATGGAGATTGTGCTGTTGTACATTAAGGCGTTTGTGTCATATAATAGAGCATAAGAAGTGTGTCAAGGGTTCCGCCGCTGGGGTCTGGACCGAGCGACACAGGTTGGAATACCAACTACACCGTGTGGGACAAAAGCCCCGTGGAAGTTCTTTAGAACGGCTGCGGGGTTTTAAGTACTAGTTAGTCTAGTTTCGCCAGAGGAGGAGAAAGATGGGTCGCGACGAGGGTAAAAGAAAAATAACAGTTTATGACACAACCTTAAGAGATGGAGCTCAGGGAGAAGGGATTCATTTTTCGACTCAGGACAAGCTGAGTTACGTCGAACGGATTAAGGAGATGGGCAGCCTCTATGTGGAAGCAGGCTGGCCGGGAGCTAATCCGAAAGATGATAATTTTTTTCAGCTTTTAAAAGAGCAGAACATTCCCATGACACATATTGCTGCCTTTGGGAGTACTTGCAAAGTCAATGAGTCTCCGGAAAATAGTGAGATTCTACTTAAGTTGGTGGCTTCCGGAGCTCAAACGATCACCATCTTTGGGAAGGCTTGGGATCTGCATGTCCGTGATGTCTTGAGGACAAACTTAGCGGAAAACCTCCGTTTAATCCGTGAATCTGTTTCCTTCCTGGTCCAACAGGGCCATGAAGTTTTCTTTGATGCAGAACATTTTTTTGATGGATTTAAGGAGAACCCGGACTATGCTCTGAAGTGTATTAAGATGGCTCTCGAGGCTGGGGCAGCGATATCTATCTTATGTGACACCAACGGCGGGTGTTTGCCTGCTGATATCGCCCGGGGCGTCGAAGCAGTTATGCAGGAATTTGCTCCTCGAGAATTAGGAATTCATGTTCATAATGACAGTGGATTGGCAGTGGCTAATTCACTGGTGGCGGTGGAAGCCGGGGTAACTCAGATCCAAGGGACTTGGAACGGATTTGGTGAACGCTGTGGGAATGCCAATTTAAGTACTTTGATTCCGCTCTTGCAGGTCAAAGGGAACTATACCGTCCTTTCGGAATCGGCACTTCATAAGATCACCCCATTTTCCCGATTTGTTGCGGAACTCTCCAATGCTCCCTTTGATGAGAAGCAGCCCTACGTGGGGCGCAGTGCCTTTGCTCATAAAGCAGGGATGCATGTCGATGCAATTCTCAAAAATCATCGTACGTTTGAGCATATGGATCCGCTGGATGTAGGAAATGAGCGTCGAATATTGATCTCAGATCAGGCCGGGAAAGCAAATATCTTAGAACGTCTTCGCCGTTTTGCTCCGGATATTCTTAAAGAAGATCCCTTAGTAGAAAAGGCCATGTTGGAGATTAAGGACATGGAGAACCATGGATTTCAATTTGAAGCGGCAGAGGGAAGCCTTGATCTGCTGCTGGTGCGTATATTAGGTCGCTTCAGCACACCTTTTGAGGTGTTAGATTACCATGTTTGGAGTGATCCGCTGCGCGGTGAACTTGATTCGGTGGCTGTTGTTAAAGTTAAGGTGGGGGAACAAACCGTGCATATTGCCTCAGAAGGAAACGGCCCGGTAAATGCCTTGGATACGGCTTTAAGGCAGGCCTTGGCAAGTTTCTTCCCCATTCTGGAAAAGAGTGAACTGGTCAATTACAAGGTGAGGGTTTTAGATGGATCGCGGGGCACCGAGGCTATCGTTCGGGTTATTATCGATACTCGTTTGGGGCGCGAGGTTTGGGGGACCATTGGGGTCTCCAACAATATTCTTAAAGCCAGTGCCCAAGCTTTGCTTGATGCAATCAATTGGACGATTTGGAAGTTTGAAGGAGGAGCGTGTTAGGGGACCGTCCCAACACACATGATCGCAAGACCTAAACGTCTAAACGTCTACTTTGAACCCTAAATTTACTTCACTCGCCATTTTACCGCCATGAACCCCCCAGTTTTCCAAAGGTGGTTCATGAACCACAATAGTAATGTCTTCTCCGTCAATGCCGGGGTTGTTTTGAAGATTGCGGACTATAGCAGAGTAAAGAAGCCTCTTTGCTTCAGGGCTCCTGCCCTTGAATACTGTCAAATCTATAATGGTACATTGATCAGTTTTAGTATCAGAGAACTCAAAGTGTTCATTATCCAATTCGTAGAGCCGCTGGTTCCGATCGTAATCAGGAATTTTAAACGATTCCACTAACGCAGAATGAACCCCGTCTAAAATCGCTTTTTTATACTCAGTACTTCTTCCTTTTAGAATTTCTACCTTAACTAGGGGCATACCACTTACCTCCTCCAGCTTGAGATTTCTATATTTAGATCTTCGTCAAACTGGAATAAATAACCTTCTGAGTCTTATAATTAAAATTATGAAAAAGAGCTGCCATTTGGCAGCTCTTCACTGTTGACTTAAATTAGTACGTATTAAATGGCCGATAATAGTTAATTAAAGTTAATGCCAAATAAATTATGCCGCATACAATAACTATTGCAAATTTGCTTAATTTGAAGGGCCATACATTAACTGGAATAATAATTGTAGCCCATACCCCAATTATAGCTCCAATTTTAAGGGTATTCTTCAGAAAGGATCGATGAGTTTTTAACCATGAACGCTTTTCATTAAATAAATCATTCAATATAAATCCCTCCCCCTCTCCCTATTATAAACTATAACCATATTGCCCTCTCTGATGTTGTCCTGTAACAAAGGTTTAAACTTTAGCTTCATATTGTTTAAAGAGATATCTCTTTATGAGAAAGCCTCTTGATAAACCTCCCATAGCTGCTGCACAGGCATGTACGTAGTTACCGGAAGTATTCTGTACTAAGTGAATATTTCCTACAAGAGTCCCAAATATTATAAATAATAGAGATTCTGCGAACATACTAATAAACAAGCATTTAATTACAAAATAATCGTTTCCAAGTATCTTAGGACTATGATACATCACTAATCCTAAGAATGCACTATAGCCAATATATGATAAAATTCCTAATAGGGGACTTCCTTCCTTAATAAACATCATACTTGACGCTTGGAAAAAGGTAACGGTTGTAAGATGGAAAAATTTCATGATCTCAACAAATATACCTACAGGTATGGCCCCTAATATTGATAACAGCATAGCAATTAAAGGTTTATCATACTGCAACTTCACATTTACAACTCCCTTTATTATTTATGTTGTTATTATTGATTTTTACGCAAATAAAATACTATTTTTCTATACTGTTGTCCCTATATCTGCAAAATGCCATAATTGTTAACGAGCAATTATGGCATCGGTGTTTTTAAAAGGCAAGCGTCAATAAAGTGAAGAGAATACTGGCCCACTATGGGTTTCGATTATTGGGTCTTTAGCGAAGGTTATTTTGAGTATATTTTGGATTCGCATCTTTAACCAAGTAACTCTTATATTTGTGTATAGAAAATACTTGCGAAGAAATGATAATAGCAAAAACCATGAAGGAGTTAATATGGCAGAAGTAAAATTTGACAAGCCTTTAATTGCTATGTTTCTATCAATAATCGGTGCTATACCTGCGGGAATATTCTCTGAAATAATGATTTACTTTCATTTCACTACAATATCTGCTCCAAAGGCAACAAGCATGATGTTTATAAGGGAAGGTAGCCTTGCGCTAGGAGTTTTATCTCACATAGGATACAGCGCAATATTAGGACTGTTCTTGTATTACACTCCTAAATTCACCGGAATCGATCATTACTTAATTAAAGCAGTTTTTATTAGTATGTTTGCTGAGGCTGTACTTTTTATTGTTTTCGGAACCTTTATGAGAAATGAATATATGATTCAAAATGCAGCTGGTAACTATTCACAAGCATCAGCTGCAGCAATTGCGGGTCTTGTTAGAGGTTATCTGATTAAGCGATATCTATTCAAGAAACCAAATTTCTAATTTAACAAAAAATGGTATTTTGCTAAAAAACAGCATCTATTGACACAGAAGTATCCAATGTCATTGCAAATTGCTTCGGCTAAACTCCCAGATAGCGAACCAATCTTTGCGCATGAATTAGAAATCTAGAGCAGCATCCATCTCCTCATGCTGTATACTTAACTTTAACCTCCAACGAATTGTTTTGGATCTATTGTTATTTCGTGACGAGGGATCAATTCCAGACTAAAGGGCTTAATCAACTCCTGGGCATTTAATGGAAAAGGTTCAGGAAGGATTCCCGCCCAATATCCCAGCCAGCCTACAACTTGTTGGGGAGCTATGCCGGCCTTTCGTAGCGCATACAGGCTTACATCACCATGTCGTTTGGAAAGCCGGTGACCGTCCGGGCCTAATAAAATAGGGACATGTGCATATTCCGGAATGGGCCAATGAAGTGCATGAAAAAGGGCAATTTGTCGTGCGGCTGAAACTAGTAAGTCAGAACCGCGAAGCACATGCGTAATGTTCATCATGGCGTCATCAACAACGACGGCTAATTGGTAGGCATGTACGCCATCACGACGTCTGACAATAAAATCACCCAACGTTTTTCCGGGTTTGTAATTTTGAACACCGTAACAAAGATCATGGAACGTGATAGTCCTAGGTTTTAAATTAAAACGCAAACTATAGGGTTCTCTTTGTTTTCGATGCTCAACTTCTCTGGAGGATAGCTTGCGGCAAGTGCCTGTATATTCTGAAGCAATATCTATGCCTTGGGGGGCTGAAGCAGAAGCCCGGATATCTGCCCGAGAACAAAAACAGGGATAGACTTCATCGTTCTTTGACACCAACGTGTGAAGTGTGTCGAAAGGACCGTCCCTTTACACGATTTTCGTCGACAGAATTTCAGAAAAGTTGTATAATGTATACAATATACATACTTAACTATAGTTTGTATACTTGCTTAAAGATTGGAGGAGATGTGGCATGCGTCAGGAGAAAGATTTAATAGGGGTTCATGATGTTCCCGATGATGTCTATTATGGAATTCAAACACTGAGGGCGACCGAAAATTTTCCGATTACAGGGTATCATCCTCACCGAGAATTAATCCGGGCTCTGGGCATGGTTAAAGGGGCTGCTGCTGAAGCTAATATGTTTATTGGTTCTCTCAGTCCCGCTATCGGCAAGGCTATCGTTGAAGCTTCTAAGGAACTTATTGATGGGAAGTTTCATGACCAGTTTGTAGTTGATGTAATTCAAGGCGGGGCTGGAACCTCAATTAATATGAATGCCAATGAGGTCATTGCTAATCGGGCTATCGAGATTCTTGGGGGTAAAAAAGGCGAGTACTTTAAAGCTCACCCTAATGTTCATGTGAATATGGCTCAAAGCACTAACGATGTCTTTCCTACGGCAATTCGAATTGCCTGTTTAAATGTTGCCATGGATTTAATGAAGGCTTTAGATGAATTGCGTCAATCTTTGGAGGAAAAAGCGCAGGAATTTGACGGTATTATTAAAATGGGGAGGACCCATTTGCAAGATGCGGTGCCTATTCGCCTTGGTCAGGAATTCTCGGCTTATGCTCATATGATGGGACGTGACCTTAAGCGCTTGAAACAGGCTATGCAGGCCCTTGAGGTAATGAATATGGGCGCGACCGCGGTAGGAACGGGCTTGAATGCTGATCCGAAGTATATTGAAAAGGTATCTGAACGTTTAGTTGAATGGACAGGCCTGCCAATGAGGATGGCCGAAGATTTGGTCGATGCAACACAGAATACGGATGCCTTCATGGAGGTTTCGGGAGTCTTAAAAACCTTAGCCGTTAATCTTTCCAAAGTGGCAAATGATTTGCGCCTTATGGCTTCAGGGCCGCGAACCGGCTTGAATGAAATTAATCTGCCTCCAATGCAGCCGGGATCTTCGATTATGCCGGGCAAAGTAAACCCAGTGATGGCTGAAGTGGTTAATCAAGTATCTTTTCAGGTGCAGGGAAATGATTTTACAATTGCCTTAGCTTGTGGTGCTGGGCAGCTTGAGCTTAATGTTATGGAGCCAGTAATCGTGTTTAATTTGCTTCAATCCCTGGATATTTTGCGCAACGTTATTCGCGTTTTTCGAGAACGCTGTGTGGCAGGGATCACAGCAAATGTGGAACGATGCCGGAATATGGTGGAAAACAGCGTTGGAATTGTCACTGCCATCAATCCGCATGTAGGATATGAAGTGGCCTCCGGAGTGGCCAAGGAAGCGATTATGAGCGGCCGGCCCGTTCGTGATATTGTACTGGAAAAGGGAGTCTTAACTTCGGAGGAACTGGATTTGATTTTACATCCTTATGAAATGACCAAACCAGGTATTGCCGGTGCGGAACTGTTAAAGAGAAAATAACCGAAAGGCCAATAGATGTTATCAAGTGACGTCATTGATGATCGCGTTTGCAACGTTGATTGTCTTAATATGACGTGACGTGAAAAGCAAAAGCAGCCCATCCATGGAGAGCATAATGTGTTAGAGGCACATTATGCTCTTTCTAGTTTTTATTAAAGACTTACTACTATAGGCATGCGGGAAAATTGAATGGACAGGAATCCATTATTTTACTTACTTAGAAGGAATATTCATGAGCCTGTAGAAAATATAAAGATTATACCTGCTGCTTTTTCCCTGCGTTATATCAAATTTTATCGTGGAAAGCAAAATTAGTTACAATAGGAAAATTGCCGACTATTGACTTTAGCATCGGTCCGTTTGAGTGAGTTAATATAATAGGACTAGTGAGGATATCAACGGCGTAGAAATATAGAAGTACAAAAAGAAATATAAAATAAAATCGGAGAATCATACCAAAATGCTTCTGCTTTGTGAATTAGGAGGGGCGGATAATAAATAGTATTGGATTTAATCACTGGGCATGGGTTATGACGTATCGATAGTTACATGAAAGCGAAGGTTATCCATTTGGGGAATTTCGTATTTAGTAATCTTGCTCCATGAACAAATAAGTATAATTAACCAGAAAGAGGTGTTTGCTAATATGTTTAAAACTATCCGAAACTCCTTGGTAGTTGTCTTAATATTCTTACTTATTTCCTCCACCAACGTTTTTGCTTTGCCCCTATCCCATGGCTGGCCAGACCCACTATCTACTCAAATTGTTGGAGATCGATTAGTTATGTCCAGCCCAACCACAGGAACTTTCCACTACAAATTATTTGGTGTACATGGCATAGACATAACTTCTGAGGTCCCTGCTTCCGATCTAACGGTAGACGCGAGAATTTCCACAGATGGTTGGGAAAATGGCGGAGGAAGAGCCGCTGCCAGCTTAGATCCCCTAACTGGGACCTGTACCCTGACCTATAATTTTTCTGAAGCCGACAAATACATTAAAATTTTCTTAACGCCCAGATATTGCAGCGGAGACTCGAAAACTTTAATCATAGGCAATTCTGATGCAGATAGCCTTAAAAGGGTCGATGGAATTCATTTTCTTTCCGATTCTTTAACTAAGACCGGACCCAACACTGCCACCTTCAAATATCAAATAATCAATTTCATAAATGATATTACTCAAGAAATTCCCGCTTCCGAGATCGAAGCGTTTTCATCAATTGATTCAAGTGTTGATTTAGATCCCTCCACAGGAACAGGTATCATAACCTTTAATACCTCCGAGACGAATCAGCTTATCAGAACCACGCTTAGAGATAAACGGACAGGAATAACTGCTGTCTTAAATACATTAGGGTTAGACCCAGTTCCGGATCCAGTTCAAACTACAACTTCTTCGGCAATATCAGCAGAATCAACGACTGAATCAACGACTGATTCAGCAATATCCGTAAATTCGGCGGATGAGTCAACCACCGGCTCAGCAATAACTGCAGATTCTACAACTGAATCAACCACTGACTCGGCAATATCCGTGAATTCAACTCCGGACCCAGTTCAATCAACGACTGCTTCGGCAATTTACAGAATTAGTTTTGTTTCAGGTGATTTAACAAAGACCGGAACGGATACAGCAACCTTCCAATACAAAATATTAGACCATAATTATATGGATATC
>JGI2924J29684_1077688_pt1 | contig 20782 bp, 20 predicted proteins | sample BenlonsequencITS_FD_29684 | JGI IMG/M metagenome (IMG submission 29684)
CAGGATATCCTGGAACAGGGGGCTCTCATTATTTCTAAACTTGCAGGGAATGTTCCTGTCTTCGCCTACTCCTTGGTAAGTGGAAACAGTTTTACCTCACAGAAAGGAGTGCCCCCTGTAGAAATCGGGGAGAAAATTCTTGATCAGCTGAAAAAAAGCTTGAAGGCCGTAGTATCCGGCGCCGATCTCTATATCCCCCTTCTTAAACGCGACCGACTTCTCGGTATCCTGTCTCTTACCGGGGCAGGCCGAGGTGATGTTCCGGCCCTGCTTCACCGGATGGCAAATGTACTCTCGGGGATACGGCTCTATCTTTCTCAGCAGGAACTTGTCGGATCCTCGTCCGAAATTATCAGTTCTATCGATATGATGATCGAGGAAGCCGATGCCGCTACCTGATGACACGTTGCTGGAAGTGACGGGATTTGAAGATATTCATAGCCTGAAAGATCTTCTTCAACTTAGAGAATCTCTTATGCGGCTTTATACTGCAATGGCACCAGAGGGCGGAGGAGATGCGTTCGATCAGCTTCCCAAAACCGTTTTCCTTACCGAAGGTGATCCTGTCTGCCGCCTTATGGCCGATGTTGCTTCTGCAGAGGGGCTTTCCCTTTCTCGGCAACTTCCCTTTGATCGCCAAAGTATCGAGTTTTCACGGGATGGAAAATGGTTTTTGTACCAGACAAAGCTCTCCGGCTATCTTGTTTGGAATGAGGGCCTTGCCGTTATTTCTCCGATTCTTCGACTCTCTCCCTATCTTCTCAGTTTTCGAAGAGTACCACTTTGCGACGGCAAGGAAGGACTCTCTTTCTATCTTTCGACCTTCTGTGAAGCACGCCGCCGCAGCAACCTTGATCCGAATATTACCATACTCTCTCCAGAAGAGGCGGCGCTGCTTCCCAACGGGCCTGAGGTGGAAACTCCATTAATCAGGGGCCTTGAGCCGCTTCCGGGCAGAGATGCCCGGATTCGTGTTCTTGTCAAGGAAGAGACGCCCGTGGATTCTCTGCTCGATCAGGTCGATTATCGGGATTTTCATCACTATATTGTCGCCTCTACGGATCAGCTTCTGGTTGAAAAAGAGGAAGCGACGGCTGGACGGACAGGCGTTACCGTCGACGGTAAGCGTATCGAGGTCGATCCCGGAAAGGATCGTCCCTTTACCGGGGAAGAAAATATCCGGGCCGAATCGAAAAATGGCGTAACCCGTTTTTTTGCGGCTATCGGTGGTGTCGTTCATCTTTCCGATCACAGTGTGTCTGTTACCGAGCTTATGGTCGTCGAAGGTAATGTCGATCTGAAAACTGGCAACGTCGTCTATGAGAAAGATGTACTCATCAAGGGATCGGTGCTAAGCGGCTTTTCCGTTTTTTCCAAAGGATCGGTCTTTATTACCGGCCTGGTGGAAAACGGTGTAGAGCTTCGAAGCGAAGGTAATCTTTCGGTTCAAGGTGGTGTCATTGGTTCTGATACCAGGATCCAGGCAGGTGGGGATGCCGCTTTCGGTTTTGTACAGGATGCCCGTGTCTACTGTGAAGGTAATCTACTGATCAACAAGTATGCACTCAATGCACATCTCTTTGCAGGAGGAGTTCTTTCCGTTTTTGGTAAGGGAGTAAAGGAACGGCACCAGGCCGTGAGCGGGGGTAGTTGTGCGGCAATGTTGGAACTTCGCCTTCACAGTGTCGGTTCTTCGGTCCAGGATACCTCTCTCATTGCCGGTTACAACAGCTATGCGGAACAGTCCCTTCGGAATATCGAGGAGGCAATAGCGGCTCTTGAGCTTCATATCAATAAGCTCATGAGTCATATCGGCCTTGATTTAGATCTGACAAAGGCAAAGGACCGAATTATAAACATGCGACCGGATCAACGTGCAAAATTGAAAGGAAAACTTGTTGAATTAAAGATGCATGGCGCCAAACGAGAGGAGCTTTTGCTTGAACTGGAGCGACGGAAGGAAGCGGTCTATCAACACAATCCCGAACTTTTGAAAATCACGATACATGGACAGCTTGTTCCGCGTGTATCGGTCCAGATGATGGATGACTTACGACTCTATAAAGCAGCAACCAGTGGTGTGGCACTTTCTTTTCGCGATGGGGCCATTGTTGGAATATAGATGCTTGATTAATTAAACAAAATCAAATATTGTTTTGTTTATGTTAAACAATAACGATATTTATCTATCAAAAACCATTCAGGAAGATCTTTCCCGCGGTTACCGAAGCGAGTTTGCATCAGGGAGAGAACGCTATTGTTGTCTTTTCTGCGGTATGGTCCGTGAAAAGGGCCGTGTATATCCCCAGGATGATCTTTTGTTGGATGCCGAGGCTTCCATGCGCTATCATCTGCAGGAACGTCATGGAGGAGTCTTCGCCGCTCTTCTTAAGGCTGGAAAAGAGCTCCACGGTTTTTCTCAACTACAGTGTGACATGCTTTCTCTCATGTATGAAGGGAAAAACGATCAGGAGATTGCTGCGATGAGCGGCGGAAAGGCGACATCGACCGTTCGAAATCATCGTTTCCAATTCCGTCGCAGGAGACGAGAGGCCTTAATTCAGTTGGCTATCCTCAACCTTTTGGAAATGAGAGAACGAGAGGGCAGTGACCAGGATGGTCTGTACTCCTTTGCCGCAGGTTTGTCGGTTCATGATGACCGTACCGTGGTAACGCGTCGGGAAGCAGAAACAATCATGCGGAAATATCTTGATCTTGCCGTCGACGGACATGTGGTGTGCCTAAAAAAATGGCCCAAAAAACAAAAAGAAAAACTCCTTGTTCTCGATCGGATCGTTCGCCGATTTGAAGCGGGGAAACATTATGCTGAAGTCGAGGTGAATGATATTCTCGGATCCATTACCGATGATTATGTCACCATACGGCGTTATCTCATCGATTACGGCCTATTGGAACGAAAAGAGGGAGGGGGTGAATATTACCGGGGGCGCTGAGCGCTCCCGGATTGATTCGGATTACTGGAATCGTTCCTTGACACTATGGGAAGGGGCCTGTATTATGGCTTGTAAAGGTTATATCGTTATAACAAAATAACGATATATTATTTGTGAGGTGTCTGTGAAACAAAACAGCGGACTTGATCCTTCCAGCCCCATCCCCCTCTATTTCCAGTTGCAGGAGATCCTTCGCAAACAGATCGGAGCCGGGGAGTACAAACCGGGAGACCTTATTCCAAGTGAAAAGGAACTACAGGAACGGTTCGGTGTTAGTAGAATTACGGTCAGAAATGCCATTAATGGCCTGGTCTTCGAAGATCTTTTGGTAAAAAAGCAGGGCCATGGTACCATGGTTGCCTTACCCCGAATCGTCGAGGATTTTTCCCGCCTTAAAAGCTTTACCGAAAAGATGCGGGATTTGGGGACGGATCCCGACAGGATTGAGACCCGTGTCCTCCGCGCCAAGCGGATTAGTGCCTCTCAAAGAATCGGGGGGCATCTGAAGATTCCCGTTTCCGATACACTGATTTATATCAAAAGACTTCGTCTTATCGATGGTGAGCCCGTTGCCGTTTTTGAAAGCTATATCAGGGCGGAGCTCGGTATTGGTGAGGACGAGGACTTTACCAGATCCATCTATGAGATTTTCGAAAAGGACCACAAGTTGAAGATTATCGGTGCTGAAAAGAGCATCGAGGCAAGTTGTGCACAGGGTGAGGAGGCGGCACTTTTGCACCTTCAGGAGGGCGACTCGACCCTGATTATTCGCCATACGACCTTTGCCGAGGGTAACCTTCCGATCGAATATGCCGAGGGAGTGTATCGCGCCGATCGCTACAAATATGTTGTGCGGCTCAAGAGGTAGCGCATGTTTTTGGGTTTTGATATCGGTACCGGCAGCGTAAAGTGCACGCTACTTTCCGAAGCGGGAAGTGTGAAAACTTTTTCGGCAGGCTACGAGGGATTACCCGGAAGTGTAGGCCGTCAGGAAAGCGGGACGCTGATAGACGCCCTAAGACGGCTACTCGGAGAGGCGGCGAGCTTTGCCCGTTCTTCGGGAGAGGCGATCAAAGCCCTTTCGGCTTCGGGCCATGGTCCCTCTCTGGTGGTTCTCAATAAGCGTGGAGAGGCCGAACCGACGTTTTTGACCTGGCAGGATGCCTCCGCTTCGGCCGAAGCGGAGGAGATTGCGGCTGCCATCCCCGGCTTTACCAAAACCGGCGAATGTTGGGAGGCTAAGCTTTTATCCGCCTGGCGCCGCCTCGGTTCTGCGTGGCATGGCGAGAGGGCCCTTTATCCGAAGGATTTTGCCCTTTATCTTTTGTGCGGCAGAATCTTTACCGACCGTTCGACGGCAACAACGCTCGCCTTTTACGATGCCGATGCCTCTACCTGGCGTCAGCCCTTGTGTGGCATCGACGAACGCTTTTTTCCGGAGGTTCTTGAGTCCTGGGAAGAGGTGGGGCGTACCAGAACCACCTTCAGCAGAGCCTGCGGGCTCGAGGACGGAATAGCGGTTTTCGGCGGAGGGATAGACGCTTGGTGCGAGGCCTTGGGCGCGGGAGCAGTGGAAGAGGGGATGTTGGTTGACGGCTCAGGAACCTCCACCTGCCTGAGTATCTGCCGTCCCAAGGATGAGGAGCCCTTGGAACATGTGATTCCCGGCAAAAGCTATCGTATCGAAACCATTTCCTTTACCGGCGGTAGCATTCGCTGGGCGGAGCAGCTGCTCGGTTTGTCTGTCGATCGCTGGAAACGGGAGTACCGTGCCTCCGGGCCGATTCCGCTTCTTTTCCTCCCTTATCTCATAGGAGAGCGGAGCCCAATCTGGGATGAAGATGCTTCTGCCCTTTTTATCGGTCTTCGCAGCAGTCATGATGCAGGGGCTGTGATGCATGCTGTACTTCAGGGAACCGCCTGTGCGGTGGGGCAGTGCCTCTCCCTCATTACCCCTAAGATTGAAGGAAGTATTGTCAGAGCCGTCGGAGGGGGAGCAGAGAATCTCCCCTGGCTCGGTATGAAGGCAGGGATTACCGGGGCGTCCTTTGCGGTCATGAGAGAAAAGGACGCATCGCCCCTGGGCGCCGCTATTCTGGCGGCCTTCGGTTCCGGACATGGATCGCTTCGTGAGCTTACGAAGCGATTTGCAAAGATCGAACGTACCATTGAACCGGATCCGGCCGTGAAAGAACAGTATGGGAGACTTGCCGGTTCTTATCGCCGGTTGTATGAAATCGTGAAGGATGAAATGAAATTGCTGGCAGAGGAAAGGAGAAGAAGATGAGACGCATGAACAAAATTTTTCGCGGCGACGGCCGGACGGTTATTGTGGCAATGGACCACGGAACAGGTTTGCCGGTATTGCCTGATTTGAACAAGACGGGAGATGTCTTGCAGAAGATTGTTGCGGGAGGGGCGGACGCCATCCTGACCAGTTATGGGATAGCAACACGGTATGAAGAAGAAATTTCGGGAGCCGGTCTGATTCTTCGGCTTGACGGCGGGAACAGTGCTTTATCGAAAAATTCTGCCGGTAACCAGGTTTTCTCTCCTGAGGATGCGGTAAGAATTGGAAGCGACGGTTGTGCATGTATGGGCTTTCCCGGCGCTGAAAACGAAGTGGCCACCTTGACACAGGTGTCTCGTTATGCAGTGGAGGCCCGAACGTGGGGAATGCCACTGATGGCTGAGATGCTCCCCGGCGGATTCGCCCCTGAACCTCCCAATAGCGTGGAAAATGTCCGCCTGGCGGCAAGAATAGGGGCGGAATGCGGGGCCGATATCATCAAAACCGTCTATACCGGTACACCCAAAGAGTTTAAGAGTGTGGTTGATGGCTGTTTCCGACCCGTTGTTATTCTCGGAGGAGAAAAATCCTCGAATCTTGCAGGGCTCTTTTTGATAATCGAACAGGCCATGGAAGCCGGTGCTTCCGGTGTTGCAATCGGCAGAAACGTCTGGAAACATCCGGATCCCGGTGCCGTTACCCAGGCCTTGGTTGAATTGGTTCACGATGGAAAGAGCGCCGGAGAAGTCGGTTCTAATCTATAGGAGGCATTGGGATGATGAAGGTTGTAGCAATAACGGGTAAAGAACGTGCCGAGATTCGTGAGGTACCTCGTCCGGAGGCAATGGCCGGCGAGGTTTTAATAAAGATCGACACCTGCCTTTTGTGTACCTGGGAGCAACGCATGTTCGGCGGAGATTCGAGCACGACGCTGCCCTTCGTCCCCGGCCACGAGGCATCAGGAACAATCGAAGAGATTCCCGAAGGAACCGTCACCTCGTTCAAGGTCGGCGATAAGGTCGTATTTAAGACTCTCGATCATTGTGGGCACTGCTCATACTGCTATCAGGGACATACGAACCAATGCACAGGAACAGCAAAGAAGCGGAGTTACGGCGGAATGGCGGGAAGCGGGGGACTGGCTGAATACATCACCCTCGATATTTCCAAGGTTTTTCCCGTTTCTGCTGATCTTGATCCCGTTTGTGCTGCTTTTGCCGAACCCCTTGCCTGCTGTGTCCACAGTATGGGACGGGTGGAGCTTCATTTGGGAGACACCGTTGCCGTTATCGGTGCGGGAATTATGGGGCAACTTCACGCACTGCTCGCCCGCTTGCGTGGCGCCCGCGTTATTGTGGTCGAGCCCGATAAAACGCGAAGAGAGCTTGCTCTCAGTCTCGGTGCTCATCTCGGTGTGGATCCTTCGGCTTCCGATCCTGTTGAACAGGTCCTGCGGCTTACCGATGGCGAAGGGGTCGAAGCCGTATTTAGTACAGTGACGAAAAGTTCTGTGGCTGCTTCCGCGGTATCGATGCTGCGGAAAATGGGAACCTTGGTACTGTACGGTTCATTTCATCCCAATGAGCCTATTCCAACCGATCCGAATGCTGTTCATTACAAGGAGTACGTGATAACCGGCTCCTACAGCCCTTCGACGGTGGATTTTTTTCGGGCGACACGATTACTTTCCGCAAAGTTGATCGATCCTATGCCTTTTATCTCGGAAATTTTCCCGATGGAAAAGGCGCAGGAGGCTTTTACGGCATCGCTTCGGCCGGATACCTACAGGGTAGGCATTCGGATCGATAGTCATATAAGGAGGTAGCGATGAATATGAAACGACTTATGGGAATAGCGGCCGGAATGCTGCTGTTTTCGACCATGCTTTTTGCCGGAGGACGGCAGGAAGCAACGGCGCCCACAGCGGCTGGAGAGGAAGGTGAGCTTCCCTATGCAGGGGTTGAGTTGCACTTTGCTGTAGCGGCTGAACAGTTTGCCGATTACATGAAGGTATTAGCCCAGGAGTTTGAAAAAAACACCGGTGCCAAGATTGAAGTGGATATCTTGGGATATACCGAATTGTATCAGCGGATTACCCAGGATTTTACCACCGATACGAAGCAGTATGATCTTCTGACTGTTGATATCATGTGGTCCGGGGAGTTCGCCAAAAACGGCTGGACAGAGGATTTGACGCCGATGATCGATCGTGACAAGGCGGAAATCGATTACGACGACATTATGCCGGTTACCTGGACCCTTGGTTCTTGGGATGGACAGCAGGTCGCCTTTCCCATGGCAGGCTATGCCAATAGCTTGATCTACCGCAAAGATCTTTTCAATGATCCGGAAGAGAAGGCCGCCTTCAAGGCAAAATATGGCTATGAGCTGGCCCCTCCAACGACAATCAAGCAGCTTGGCGATGCTGCCGAGTTTTTTACCCGACCCGATGAAAATCTCTACGGCTTGGTTGCAAACGGTGCCAGGGGTTCTGCCGTGGCACAGGATTGGATGGAGTATATGCGCAGCTTCGGGGCTTCGATTTTCGATGGGGATGGAAATGTCGTAGTCGACAGTCCTGCCTCCCTTGCTTCTTTGAAATTCTTTGTCGATATTTTTGACAAATGGGCACCGCCGGGAGCCATCGGATACTGGTGGGACGACCGGGAAACCTCATATCGAACAGGACAGGCCGTTATGCAGTCTTCCTGGAGCATTGCCCGTGCCGGATATGAGGATCCTGAAATTAGTCTTGTAGTTGGAAAAACCGACATGACCCCGGCACCTCGTGTTGAAGGCGGAGATGTTGAATACGGTTTCGGCGGCTGGGGGGTCGGTATAAATGCCGATATCTCCGATGCCAAGAAAGCGGCTTCTTGGGACTTCATTAAGTTTATTACCGGCAAAAAGGCCCAGAAAGAGTGGCTATTAAACGATGGGGCGCCTATTCGCCGGTCCACTCTTACCGATCCCGATCTGAAGAAACAGATGCCCTGGCTCGACAAAATCTATACCGTTTTTGAAAATGGAAACGGAGATTATCGACCCAGAGATCCCAACTCGAATGAGATTCAGTCGATTCTTGCCCTGCGGATCAACCAGGCCATTACCCACGAGTTGACTCCTGAGCAGGCTCTCTCCGAGGCTGCAAAAGAGATCAAGGCGTTGGAATAGCCTGCTCTCCATGAAGAACTGATATGTTTCCCGGGGGAGTGGTGTTTATCCGCTCCTCCGGCTTGATAACAGCAGGAGACGAGAATGGAAACAGATACAACAGGATTTATTAAGACGAAGAAGAACCGGTCGCTCATGTGGTTTCTGGTTCCAATCACCGTCTATCTTCTCTTTTTCTTCCTTTACCCGGTAATCTACGATATCTATATCAGTTTTTTTGATTATCGGTTGGGTAGCCAGGCGCAGTTCGTTGGTTTTGGTAACTACCGTGCCATGCTGAATGATTCCCAATACATGGGCTCGCTTATAACCACCATGGTGTTTGTTGTTGCGGCGGTAGTTTCCGAATTGGTTCTGGGAATGCTTATAGCACTTCTTTTGAACAATGAGCACCCGTTGATGCAAGGTATCAGAACCATCATTCTTATTCCCACCGTTTTTACTCCCCTTGTTGCCGGTTTGGTGTGGAAGGCCTTGTATCACCCCGATTTAGGCATGTATACCTACTATCTTCGAAAAATTGGTTTGGATATCGGGCGCGGTTTGACCGTAGAGCGATCATCCGCCCTTTTTTCGGTAATCTTGGTTGATATATGGGAATGGACCCCCTTAATGGTTATTGTTATCCTTGCCGGCCTTAAGAGCCTTCCGAAAGACCCCTATGAGGCCGCCATGCTGGACGGAGCTTCCCGCTTGCAAATATTTTTTCGGATAACCCTTCCCCTATTGCGCCCCACGGTAGTGGTTGCTCTTTTGATACGTACCCTTGATGCCCTAAAGATTTTCGACATTGTCTGGTCGATAACCGGTGGCGGCCCGGGAACGACAACGACCGTCGCAAATCTGCGAATCTACGAGGTCGGCATGCAGCATCTGAAGATTGGTTATGCTGCAGCCCTTTCCAATGTCCTTTTGGTTTTCGGCGTCATCGCCGGAGTGTTCTTCGTTCAGTCCTTGTACAAGGGAAAGGAGGCTTGACATGGCGGTAGCCGGATATACGAAAGGAAGCACATATACGCTCTGGACCCTGCGAACCCTGGTCATCATTTGTTTGGTACTCTTTTTTATGCTGCCGGTGGTCTGGATTCTTACAACCAGCCTTGCGCAACGTATTGCCATGTTTAAGCTTCCGCCTCAGCTCTTTTCGAAGCCTACATGGAAAAACTTTTCCTACATCTTTACCCAGATGCCTGTACTTACCTGGACGCTGAACAGTCTCATCATCTCGTTGGGCACCATGGTTCTTTCCCTTTTCATTGGGGTTCCCGCAGGTTATGCCTTTTCACGGGTCGACTTTACGGGAAAAAAGCTGCTGCTTATGGTGATTTTGCTTACCAGGGCACTGCCCACCATTGTCATAGTCCTGCCGTTTCGGGTTATCATGCAGTCGATAGGGATTTTGGGGACGAGGCTTGCCGTTATCCTTATCGATACGGTCTATAATGCGGCCTTCACCTTTTGGCTCATGAGCGGCATCTTTGAATCGATTCCGGAGGAGCTCGAGGAGGCAGCACGTATCGACGGGTGTACGCCCATCCAGGCCTTTCTCCTTGTCGCCGTGCCTCTCAGCAAACCGGGACTGGTTACCTCGGCCCTTTTTGCCTTTATCTTTTCCTGGAACGATTTCCTCTTTGCCCTTACCCTGACAAGCCCGGATACTGCAACGCTTCCCCTTGGAATGCTCAGTACCTATGGGGTGATGCAACAGGGATGGACCTACATGGCCGCCATGGGTGTGGTTGCAATTGTTCCCGTGGTAGCCCTATCTCTTTTCCTCCAGCGTTACTATGTGAGCGGACTTACTTTCGGTGGAGTGAAGTAATATAAAAAAAGGCCGGTGCAGGTTTCACTGCACCGGCTGCCTTTATTGCCTTGCCGTGTTTACTTTAGCAGATCCTTTTCAATAACGTATTTTTCAAAAACAAAAAGGGTTGTTTTCGCGGCTGTGGTCACCTGCATGGAAGAAAGGGTTGAGCCCGAAACGGTATCGATCGATGAGTCGTAGGCCATACCGGCATACTGCTCTTTGGTTGCCGGCTCCGACATATTCATATGATGATCGTTGTGGGAAATCCAAAAATCAACAAGCTTTGCCTTCTGCCCATCCGCTTTCACTAAGAGAATGATGTCCTCAAAGTGGTTTGCAATACGAAAATCCCGTGCCCACCAGAGGTAACCGACAACCCTACCACCTTTTACGGCAGGATAAAAATGATAGTTTGCTTCCATTCTATCTGCTTCAATATACGCGGGACGAACGGCATCAAGCTGAAAGCTGGTCATAGCCTGTTTTACGAAATCGGCATCCGACCTGGTCGACTGTTGGGCAAATAGGCCGACGGAAAGGGCCAATAACATAATGGATGAAATGAGAAGAATCTTTCGCTTCATAACACACTCCTTATTATAGAGAATACATAGTGACAAAATTTTATGCATTCTGACCAAATTAGTCAAGAAAAAAATATCTATTTGTTTCCCTATCCTCTACCCACGGTCCACCTTCTCCCTTTTCCATTGTATGCTTTCATGATACAATGGCTGACGCTAAAATTTGCATCATGGAGTTCATGCGCTGTGAGAGAGAAGAATGATAAGCAACTTCGAGATTTCAGTGAAGTTTATGATTTGACCATTGCAAGGGCAGCAGAGCTTGCAGATGGATATGTTTCCACGGAAGAGGTAGAGCCCGGACTATGTCGGGGTAGAGTGCTTGCCATGGATATATGCACCGACCGTGAGCTTCCCCCCTTCGATAGGGTTGCTATGGATGGATATGCCTGCCGGAGGGGCGATCTTCCGGGTACGTTGCGACTTATCGGCGACAGCGCAGCCGGCAGCCGTGATCGGCTGAAAGTCGAGCCGAAAACGTGTGTCAAGGTTATGACGGGGACCGTATTGCCGGAAGGGGCCGACATGGTTGCAATGGTCGAGTACTCTTCGGAACATACCGATGGTAGCACTACCTATATTACTCTGGAAGATGCTCGTATTATTGACGGTTCTTCCAACTTTAGTCCCCAGGGTGAGGATGTAAAGGCTGGATCGCTGGTTCTTAGCGCCGGAACCGTACTTTCGTCCAAGCATATCGCTCTCCTTGCATCGGTCGGGTATGCAAGGCCCTTGGTGAGGCGTCTTCCAAGGGTCGGTCTTCTTGCAAGCGGGAATGAAGTGATAGAACCTGAAGAGAACCCTGACCCCTTTCAGGTCAGAAATGCGAATGCGAGCCAGGCAATGGCTCAATTGGGAGAATTGGGAATACGCCCCCGCTATTACGGTATCGTTCCCGATGATGTCGGGCAGCTTTCTTCCGTGCTTAAGCATGCCGCTATGGAAAATGATCTCATACTGATGAGCGGCGGAGTCTCCATGGGGGAGTATGATTTTGCACCCGATGCCATTACCGAGAACGGGTTTACCATCCTTTATGACAGAATAGCAGTGAAGCCGGGACGTCCGTCGACCTTTGCCGTCTCAGAACGTGCTGATCTCTTTGGCCTTCCGGGAAATCCCGTTGCCAGTTTTGTGATAACGGAACTACTTGTCAAACCCTATCTCTACCGGCTTATGGGGGCACACTTCCAGCCTTTTATGGCCCGCTGTCCCTTGGCAGAGGCGTTTCTCCGCCGTGATGCCGAACGCGAGGAGTGGTTCCCCGTAACCATCGGGAACGATGGCTCTGCACGACCCATTGCCTACCATGGCTCAGGCCATTTCCAGGCGTTACCTGCCGCCGATGGATTCATGAAAATTGATCGGGGAATCTCAGAGATGAAGAAAGGAAAAATGGTTGTTGTTAGATCCATATAAACGCCACATACACTACCTCCGTATATCGGTGACCGATCGCTGTAATCTGCGTTGCGTCTACTGTATGCCGGAAGAGGGGGTTCCTCTTATCCCTCATGATCAAATTCTCTCCCTTGAGGAAATTCGCGATATCGTGAAGGTCGCCCTTTCCTTGGGAATAGACAAAATAAGGTTGACCGGCGGGGAACCGCTGGTGCGAAAAGGAATTGTCGATCTGGTGGCGATGATTGCCTCCTTCGAAGGCCTTCGTGATCTTGCAATGACCACCAACGGCATATTGCTCTCAACCTTTGCCGCGGATCTGAAAGCCGCGGGTTTGAACCGGGTGAATGTCAGCCTGGATACCATGGATCCGGTCCGCTATGCGGAGATAACCAGGGGCGGAAAAATAGAAGATGTCCTCGAAGGGCTTGCCGCCGCAAAGGCTGCGGGGCTTTCACCGATTAAGCTCAATGCCGTGGTTCCCTTTAATTCCGGCCCCCTGGCTGCCGGGGATGTTGCCCGTTTTGGCGAAGAACAGGGATTTGAGGTGCGTTTTATTCACCAGATGGATCTTCAGGCCGGTGAATTTACCGTTGTCGAAGGGGGCGAGGGAGGGGATTGTGCACACTGCAGCCGTCTCAGGCTTTCGAGTCGAGGGATTATTTACCCCTGTCTCTTCAATGATATAGGATTTGATGTGAAGACGTTAGGCGCACGGGAGGCAATTCTTGCCGCCGTACGCGGTAAACCGAAATGTGGTGTTCCCGGCAGTGGAAATACCTTCTATGGCCTCGGAGGATAGTTATGAGCGAATATGACCCTTCCGGTGAAATCAGAAAGGCGGAGGGACGATTAACCCATGTCGATGAGACGGGTAGGGCGTCGATGATTGATGTGGGAGACAAGGTTCCGGTCAGACGAGTTGCCATAGCGGCGGGGCGTATTACCCTGGCCCCCTCTACGGTGGCACTCATACGGGAGAACAAGGTAAAAAAGGGGGATGTTTTGACGGTCGCCCAGATCGCGGGGATTCAGGCGGCGAAACATACCCATCATTTGATCCCCCTTTGCCATCCCTTACCCCTGACCAAGGTTGATGTCCGTACCAAACTCACCGATGACGGGGTAGCGGTGGAGGGCGAGGCCCGTTGTACCGGGAAGACCGGGGTCGAGATGGAGGCCCTGACCGCCGTGCATGTGGCCCTGCTTACGATTTACGATATGTGCAAGGCCGTGGATAAAAGTATGGTTATGGAAGGAATTCATCTTGTTGAAAAACGGAAGGAAGTAATCGAATGAAGATCACAGCAGAATCGATCAATATATCGGAGGAGAAGGGAACGGCAAAGCATCCGGTTCCTCACATTGGAGTCTATGACCACGGCTTTCGTGGCGATGCCCATGCCGGTGATTGGCATCGCCAGATTAGTCTGCTCGGGAACCCGAGTATCAGACGTTTCGAAGAACGCATGACAAGAAAGATCGGTCCGGGAGAGTTCGGCGAAAATATTACCGTCGACGGGATAGATCTGAACGATGTCGCCGTTCTGGACCGGTTTCGGATCGGCGATGTTGAGCTGGAGATTACACAGATCGGAAAGAGCTGTCACGGCGACGATTGTGCCATCTATCGTGAGGTGGGAAAGTGTGTCATGCCCAAGGAAGGGCTCTTTGCCAGGGTCATAAAGCAAGGCACCATACAACAGGGTGCCGAGATGGAATATCTGCCCCGCCCCTTTACCGTTCGGGTCATAACCATCAGCGATAGGGCGTATGCCGGCGTCTACGAGGATATCTCAGGCCCGAGAATCACCGAATTGGTAAAAGCAGGCTTTTCGACGAAGCGTTACCATCTGAAAACTATCTACCAGCTTCTTCCCGATGATCAGGCTGCCATTGAGGCTGCTCTTCGGAGTGCTGTGGAAGCGGGGGACGATTTGATTTTTACCACCGGAGGCACGGGCATCGGACCTCGCGATGTGACACCTGAGGCGGTTATGGCCGTTGCCGACAAGATCCTGCCCGGTGTTATGGACCATATTCGTCTCAAATATGGGGCGGAAAAGCCGAATGCCCTTTTCTCCAGGAGTCTCTGTGCCATATCGGGACACTCAAGTATCTTTGCCCTTCCGGGCAGCGTTCGAGCGGTGGAAGAATATATGAGGGAATTACTGGGCATGATCGACCACATGGTTATCATGATCCACGGCATCGGCCATTAATGGAGATTTACCCCATCAATGAGGTAATTCCCATCGTCGAAAATTTTTATTGTACAGAAATTTCCCCGATCGACGGAGAAGAGCCAATGTCCTTCTATTCCTCTTCCGGTAAGGATAGATAGAAGGCATCGTATGGGCCCGCCGTGGGTAAGTACGAGGATACTGTCTGATGCTGTCCCTTCTATTTCCTGTTTCCAAAACGCTTCGACTCGTTTCTGAAGCATGGCAAGACTTTCTCCCCCTGGCGCGGGAATGTTTGGATCGGTAAGCCACCTGTCAAAGAGATCCGGATCCTTTGCTTTGACAGTTTTTGATCGGCAGCCCTCCCAGCGACCGAAATCCAACTCTTCGAGCCGTTTGTCCCAGCTTACCATGGTACTCGCACCTTCCTCCTCCTTCGCAGCCCAAAATGGATCGATGGTTTGACGACAACGAAGCAGGGGACTCGAGAAAATTCGTTTTGGGGCAAAGGTAAGCAGGAGGCCGACAAGTTCCATGGCCCGTTCTCTTCCTTCCGGAGAGAGGGGAGGGTTGCTCCCCCGCCCAATATAACCGACTCCTTCGCATTCGGCGTGACGAAGCAGGATGATCGTTTTCATGTCAGAAGAATTTCGAGATGGGGACGATGAGTATGAGTACGCAAAGTTCGCAGAATTCGATTACTGCGCCGTAGACATCCCCGGTAAGCCCCTCGAGTTGGGAGGAAACCCATGCTGCAGCAAGCATCGTCAATACCACCGCAAGGATGACGGCAATGAGTCCTGCGGGGCCGGAGACCAGCAGCGCGACAAGGATGGCAAAAACTCCTCCGATTACAACTTCCCGAAGCTTACCGTAGCGTTTGAAAAACTGGCCCATACCCTCACGACGGGCAGCGGGAAAGAGACGAATGGCAAGCAATGTTGCCCAACGTCCCGCCGTCGGGGCCGCTACAAGGACCGTGGCCAAGCCTGCTTCCATACTCTCTGCGGTCATACGCCACTTGGTCAGAAGGAAAAGCATGAGCGTTATAGCCCCAAAGGCTCCGACCCTGCTGTCCTTCATAATCGCAAGCTTCTCTTCTTTTGTTTTCCCTCCCCCAATTCCGTCGGCAAGGTCCGACAAACCATCAAGGTGGAGCCCCCCGGTCACAAGCGTCCAGATGAGGAGGACAAGCGCGGAGGCTGTTTCCTGAGACCAAAGCAGTGAGGCCCCCTTTGCCATGGCAAAAAGGAGTGCTCCGATAAGGGTTCCGACCAGAGGATAATAGAGAGCCGATGCTGCAACGGCCTCAAGATTTTCATCCTCACGGTAGGGAATGGGTATGATCGTTAAAAATCTCAGAGCGTAGAGCAATTTCATTGCCTCTGCCCCTTTAGCGTGTTTGCTATTCCCGCAATCATATAAACCACCTCGTCCGCATGGCGGGCAATAAGCTGGTGGCTGAGGCCTGCAATATCCTGAAACATTCCTCCCAGCGGGGTTGGAGAGACAAGGCCCGCTTCCACGTAATTCGATACGATGATAAGTTCCGGCTCGATCCTGCGTGAGGCGGAAATGATCGCTTCCACCTCGGCCAATACGGCCTTCTGTGCCTCTTTCGGATCGGGAGCCTCACCTTTCATGAGTATGATATTGGTGGCCAGAAGGGTAAGGCAGTCGAGGATGACCGCCCCCTTGTCCCGTGCCGCTTCATCCAGCACATCAGCGACGAAGTAGGGTTCTTCAACGGTTATCCAGGAGTCGGGCCGGGAGGCTCGGTGATGCCGAATCCTCTCTTCCATCCCCGGATCCAGGCCTTGAGCCGTGGCCAGATAGAGAATGGTTTTTCCTGTCTGCTTTTCTCGTTCTGCGGCCCGTTTTTGTGCCCAGCCGGTTTTTCCGCTTTTTGTTCCTCCGAGTACCAACGTCAGATGTCCCATACCTTAAGGCTCCATTCTTATAAGTATTATGAGAATATACTATCTGTTGGAGGAGAATTTGTCATTAGTTATTGCTGTGCTGAGAAGGGTGGGACGAGAGAATGCTTAGCACCCTTTCGTCCCCGATACTGCTATGCTGCCTGGGATTTCGATTTTGTGTAGACATCGAAACAGACTGCGCCAAGGAGTACGAGACCCTTGATCGCCTGCTGCCAGTCGACGCTGACACCCATAATCGACATGCCGTTATTCAACACACCCATTACCAGAGCGCCGACAATTGCCCCAACGACGGTACCCACACCGCCTGAAGCGGATGCCCCGCCGATGAAACAGGAGGCAATGGCGTCCAATTCGAACATGTTTCCTGCTTTGGGGGTTGCGGCATTCAGGCGCCCCGCCACCACCATCCCGGCAAGTGCCGAGAGCAGCCCCATATTGGTATAGACGAGAAACATAACGCGTTTTGTCTTAACCCCGGAAAGTTTTGCCGCCTTTTCGTTGCCGCCGAGGGCGTAGATGTGGCGGCCGAAGATGGTTTTCTGGGTTATGAAGGTGTACAACAGTACCAGACCAATGAGCAGGACCATGATGATGGGAATCCCGTTGTAGAGTGCAAGACTCAGCGTGAGCCAGTTGATAGCGACGACAACGATGAATATCCGAATCACCTCAAATCCGAAAGGAAGAATTTCGAAGCCGTATTTTACCTTGTTTCGTCTGCCGCGCAGAATAGAGATGATAAAGAGAGCGGAAAAAAGTATCCCGAGAATGAGGGCGATAGCGTTGAAAGGGCCTATCGTCCAGTCCCTTCCAGGCAGATACCCTGCGGCAATAGCCTGAAAAGATTTCTCAAAGGGCGCCTTTGTCTGCCCTTTGAGGATGACCATGGTAAGCCCCCTGAAGGTAAGCATCCCGGCGAGGGTGACGATAAAGGGCGGGACCCTAAAATAGGCGATAAAAAGGCCGTGGAAGGCACCTACAAGGACTCCGACCAAGAGCGAGATAAGGATGGCCGGGGCAACCGGCATATTCATGTCCACCATGATGACCGCGGCAATGGCTCCTACAAAGGCCACAACGGAACCGACGGACAAATCGATGTTTCCCGTCAGGACGCAGAGCAGCATTCCAATCGCGAGGATCAGTACATAACTGTTTTGCAGAATAAGGTTTGTGATATTTGCAGGTTTGAAAAGAATCCCTCTGGTAAGGATCTGAAAAAGGAGCATGATCAGGAATAACGCGATCACCATGCCGTATTGACGGATATTGTTCCTAAAATAGGTTTTGATACTATTCATACCGTAATTTCCTTTGCTCGTTTTTGATGAGTCATGATTATTTTCATGATGCTTTCCTGGCTGGCCTCACCCTTTGATAGTTCCCCTGCAATCTCTCCGGCTGCAACGACATATATCCGGTCGCACATTCCCAGCAGTTCCGGCATTTCCGACGAGATCATGATAATCGACTTTCCTTCCAATGCAAGCTGATTAATGATCTGATAGATTTCGTATTTTGCACCGACATCGATTCCCCGCGTCGGTTCGTCGAGGATCAGGACCTCCGGTTCGGCCATAATCCACTTTCCCAGCACGACCTTCTGTTGGTTTCCCCCCGAGAGACTGTCCACCATCTGATCGATTCCCGAACACTTGATGGTGATTTTTTTGCGATATTTTTCTGCGGAGACAATCTCTTCACTTGAATTGAGAACCCCCTTCTCACTTACCTTTTGCAGGGATGGAAGGGTTAGGTTGTGGCGGATATCGTCGATCAGGACGAGGCCGTAGCCTTTGCGATCCTCGGTCATATAGGCGATTCCGTTGTCGATTGCATCGCTGACACTATTGAGGACCACTTCATTTCCCGCTTTTACGATGCTGCCCTGGTGCTTTTGTCCATAGGATTTCCCGAAAAGACTCATTGCGAGTTCGGTACGTCCCGCACCCATGAGCCCGGCAAAGCCTACGACCTCTCCCTTTCTCACATTAAAGCTGGCATTTTTAATAACCTTGCGTTCATTATGCTGGGGATGATAGACGGTCCAATCCTTTACTTCGAAGACAACCTCGCCTATCTGCGAAGCGCGGAGGGGAAAACGGTCGACAATGTCTCTGCCCACCATACTTTTTATGATTCTGTCTTCATCAATGGTATCTATTCCCTTAACAAGGTTGTCGATCACTTTCCCATCACGGATGACCGTAATGACATCGGCAACTTGTTCGACTTCGTTCAGTTTGTGTGAAATAAGAATGGAGGTGATGCCTTTATGCTTCAGTTCAAGCAAAAGATCAAGCAGCTTATTACTCTCTTCATCATTCAGGGCGGCGGTGGGCTCGTCGAGGATCAGCAGCCTCACATCTTTTGCCAGAGCCTTGGCAATTTCCACCATCTGTTGTTTCCCAACGCCGATATCGGAGACCAGGGTGGCCGGATTCTCATCGAGCCCGACAATCTTGAGCAGTTCCATGGCTCTGGAGGATGTTTTGTTCCAATCGATGATACTGTTTTTTGCCTGTTCATTTCCGAGGAAGATATTTTCGGCGATGGAAAGGTAGGGAATAAGTGCCAGTTCCTGGTGAATAATCACGATGCCGAACTTTTCACTGTCTCTAATATCCTTGAATCTGCATTCATTCCCATTGAGAATGATTTCACCCTCGTAGCTACCGTAGGGGTAGACTCCGCTTAGAATATTCATCAAGGTGGATTTTCCCGCACCGTTTTCCCCCACCAGCGCGTGTATCTCCTGGGTATTGACCTTCATCGTTACCTCGTCGAGGGCAAGTAACCCAGGAAACCGTTTCGTAATTCGACGCATTTCAAGATGTGTCTCAGCCATATGTTTTGCCTTTCTTTCTGGAATCAAAAACTTGCATAGGACCGGCGGGCTTCCCCGCCGGTTCCTCTATTCGCAAGTTACTGCAGTTGATCTTTGGTGTAATATCCGGTATCAATCAACGCTTCTTCCCAGTTTGTGATATCGACGGAGACAGGTTCCTCAAGATATGAGGGGACGACCTTTACCCCGTTGTTGTATGTTGTGGTATCGTTGACCTCGGCTTCCTTTCCCTGCAGCACCGCATCGACCATGTCGGCTGCACGTTGCGCAAGGACTCTCGTGTCCTTGAAGACGGTTTGGGCCTGTTCTCCCGCCAGAATCGACTTGATGGAAGGAATTTCGGCGTCCTGACCGGTTACGACCGGCATCGGCTTGGATGTGCCGTAGCCCACGCTCTTCAGCGATGAGAGAATGCCAATAGAAATTCCATCGTAGGGAGAAAGCACTGCGTCCACATTCGCATCTGAGTAGTGAGCCGTAAGGATATTGTCCATGCGCTGTTGTGCGGTGGCTCCATCCCAGCGAAGGGTTGCCACCTGATCAAAATCGGTTTGGCCGCTTTTTACCACCAACTGTCCGTTATCGATGTAGGTTTGAATTTCCGACATGGCTCCATCGAAGAAGAAGTAGGCGTTGTTGTCATCGGGAGATCCCGCGAAGATTTCGATATTGTAGGGGCCCTTCCCCTCTTTGAGGCCCAGCTTATCTACAAGATAGCTTCCTTCCTGAACGCCGACGAGAAAGTTATCGAAGGTTGCGTAATAACTGACATGGGGGCTGTTTCGAATCAAACGGTCATAGGCAACAACCGGAATATCCTGATCTGCGGCCTTTTCAAGGACATTGGTCAATGACTCTCCGTCAATGGAGGCAATGACAAGTGCATCGGCTCCCTTTACAATCATATTTTCAAGCTGATTGACCTGGGCATCGATATTATCTTCGGCATACTGTAGGTCTACTTTGTATCCCCGATCCTCGAGGATTTTTTTCATGTTTCCGCCGTCCTGAATCCAGCGCTGAGAGGACTGGGTCGGCATTGCGATTCCTACGATCTGCTGTCCTGAGTCCTGCTGTCCGTTTGCTGCAAGAGGCATTGCCAAAGCCAAGCAGAGTGCAATCGCCGCAAGTGTCTTTACGAATCGATCCATACTTCTTCTCCTTCTGATATGTTGTATTCAAAACCCTTTGATCATACGATCCGGGGATGAATCCGTTGCGTGGACGTAAACGCATCTCGAAATGATCACAAACAATCATCGTTTATGAACGACTGTGAATAAATCGTAGCATCGGTTTTTTTTGCCGTCAACAAAAACTTTATCATTGTTTTATCGATTGCCAACTTTCTTGCTATTGCGTTATAGTACGTAATCGGAAGGATATGTTTGCACTTGAACGAATGCGGATCATAAAGAACTACCTCTTTGAAAATCAGCAGGTGGAGGTGCACTCTCTGAGTGCCATGCTCAATGTTTCGGAGGTGACCATACGGCGGGATCTTGAGAAGCTTGAACAAGAAGGGCTTTTGACGAGAACCTATGGGGGCGCGGTTATCCGCAGCGAATTGGGCGAGGAACCCTCCTCAGTGGCAGGGG
>JGI2924J29684_1077687_pt1 | contig 20733 bp, 13 predicted proteins | sample BenlonsequencITS_FD_29684 | JGI IMG/M metagenome (IMG submission 29684)
GGTCACCGAGCAGGGCAAATATATGGAAATGGTCAATAAGCTGCTCTTTGGCTATAACGATTTACATTCCTTCCAGGAATTGCTGGACTTGCTGCTGCAGCTCCGTAGCCCCAAGCTTTCCAAGGATTTCAAACCAACCACAATTTATGAGATTTTAAGCAATGCCCTGCCCCCGCTGCAGGATGAAGAGCTGCGCCCCCTATCGGAAGTATTGGAGGATATGGATCAAATCAACGACCACCTGGAAGAGGTCTGCCTGCACCGCAGAGAAGCGGAAAAGCTGTGGCAAGTCTACAACCGATACAACAAATACCTGCTCTATAGCCGTTCCAGCCAGTTGCTGCAGGCTAAAAAGCAGTGGGACAACCAGCAAAGCACCGTCCGGGAACTGGATGAAAAGCTGCAGGAAATCAGAGAGGCACTGCAGGAGCACAACCAAAAGCTGGAGGAACATACTGCGCAGCTGCTGGAAACCAAAGCCCGCCATGAGGTGCTGGCCGCCTCCGAAGCGCTGGAAATACGGGATAAGCTTAACCTGCTGCGCCAGGAAAAAGAAAGAACCGACCAGCAGGCTGCGCGGATAACTAGAAGCCTGGATTACTGGCGGGCCAAGCAGGATGAGTACGAGCGGGACCGGGAAAGATATGCGGGCGATGTGCTGGAATATGCAGCATTACAAAAAGATGCCCTTGATGAACTGGAAGCTGCAGCCCGGGAATGTGATTTTGCCCGGCATGATGTCTACCACCGCTATTGGGACCGGGACATACCCGAGGACTTTAGCCAGTGGCCCAATTGGCTAAATGATTTGGATTCCCAGCACAAGCGTATCAGTCAGGCCCTGGAGATGGCCAAACAAGTGGATCAAAAGAAGTATGCCCGGGACCTGGCGGAAAGGGAAGTAGGCCAGGCCCGCCAGAGACGGGATACCGCCGAGGACAGCTACCGCTTTGAAGAAGAAAACTTTGAGCTGGTACAAAAATCTTACCAGGAGCAAATCTTTGCCTGGCGCAAAGAACTGCAGGAACTGCAGCTCAGTGATACAGAGCTGCAAACAATTTTACACCGCCTGGCCTTGTTCCCGGACGCTTCCTACGAGGCGGTAAAAGAGCCCGTGCTGGAAGCCTATAACCGCTGCCATCTGCATTTGCATGAGCAAATCGTGCAAATCACCCAGCAAAAAAACCAGCACCAGGCAGAGTACGAGCGTCTGCAGAACCAGTGGCAGGAATGGAAAAACCTTAAAGACCCGGAGCCGCCCCGCTCCGAGGCCCGGGAACGGTCCCGCCGCCTGCGCGGTAAAGGTGCCGGAGGTGCGCCCCTCTATGCGGTTTGTGAGTTTAAGGCACAGGTCAGCGAGGAGCAAAAAGCCAACCTGGAAGCAGCCCTGCAGCAAAGCGGCCTTTTGGATGCCTGGGTGAGCAACCAGGGTCTGGCCGCCCTGGGCGCGGAGGAAGAAGAAATCTGGATCACCCCCCAACCCGTACTGCTGGGCAATACCCTGGCGGATTACCTGCGCCCCACGCCCCCGGAGGACGGCTCCGTTAAAGCGGAAATAATAGATGAGATTCTGCGCACCATCAGGCTGGGCAACACCGGCGGGGATAACGTGGCAGCATCGGTTAACGCCCGTGGCTACTTCCAGCTGGGAGCCCTGTGCGGCAAGGCGGCCCCCAAAGAGCGGGCCGAATATATCGGTAAAGAAACCCGGCACCGCACCCGGCTGGCTGAAATGGCCCGCCTGGAAGCACTGATGGATGAAGAGCAGCGTATTATTGACGAGTGCACCAGCCAAATCACAGGTATTGAAGAATCGTTAACCCGGCTGGCCCAGCAAAAAGCCCTCTTCCCGGGAGGTGCAGACCTGCAGGACGCCTATACCCGGCTGGCCCAGGCCAAAAGGGAAATGGGGCTGGCCCTGGAGGAAGAAAAGCAAAAAGTAGAACTGCTGCGCGAAACCTCCCGGGCCTTCCAGGAAGCACTGGCGGAGCTGCATGATTTTACACAGGGCTGGACCATCCCCCCCAATACACGGGGCCTGAACGGTGCCCTGGAGCAAATCAACTGGTACCGCCAGCACCTGGGGGAATTGCGCTCCCACTGGTCCAGCCACCGCTCCAGCTTGCAAAACCTGAAGCGGTGCGAGGCCGACTTGCTGGAAGCTGCGGAAAAGATGGCCGAAGAAACCGGAGACATGGAAAACCTGCAGGCAGCGCTGCTGGAGATTAACGTGCAAATCAAGGCCCTGGAAAAAGCGCTGCAGGATCTGGGCATTGAAGATATCGACCGGCAGCTGAGCGAGCTGGAGCAAAAGCGCAGGCTGCTGGAAAAAGCCATTGCTTCGCTAAACAACGCCTTAAGCGATCTCAAAGTAAAGCAAGGGGTTGAACAAACTAAACTGGCCGCTGCTCAAGAGCTTTTAACAGAAAAGGAAACTGCTTTAAGCCAGGCCCGCGCCGCCTGGCTGGCCGAGTGGGACCGGTATTTGCTGGACGACTGGACGGAGATCAAAGCCAGCCAGAAAGAACTGCCCGGGCTGTACCATGTGGCCCAGCAGGTGCTGCACAGGTACCGGGACGAAAAATATATTCAAAAAAGCAAAGACAGCATCACCAATGATTTACTCATCGTATTCCAGGAATGCCGGGGCAACCTGCATACCTACGGGCCGGAACTGGTACCCGATGACGAGCACCAGCGCAACCTGGTGCTGTTCATGCGCGACCGTCATAACCCGCTGCCGCCCCATGCCCTGGTGCAGGAGCTAAAAGCCACCGAAGAGGAGCAGAAACTACTCTTAAGCCAGAAAGACCGGGAGCTTTACGAGCAAATCATTATTCACAGCGTGGGCAAGGCCATTCGCCATAGAATTTTACGGGCCGAGCAGTGGGTCAAACAAATGAACATTTTAATGGAGCAAAGGGATACTTCCAGCGGCCTGCGCCTGCACCTCAAATGGGAGCCCAAACCGGCGGCCAATGAAAAAGAAATGGACACGCTGCAACTGGTCAGCTTATTGAAAAAGGATTCCCAAATGCTGCGTTACCAGGAAATCGAGCAAATGATAGAACACTTCAGGTCCCGGATTAACTGGGCCAAGCAGGAGGCCGACCAGCATGACACCCTACGCCAGTGGATTTACCGGCTGCTGGATTACCGGGAGTGGTTCCGGTTTACCCTGTACTTTGAAAAGGGTGAACAGCCCCGCCGGGAGCTAACCGACAGCCGCTTTAACGCCATGAGCGGCGGTGAAAAAGCGCTGTCCATGTATATACCGCTGTTTGCCGCCACTTACTCCCGCTACAACGACTGCCGCCCCGAAGCGCCTAAAATTATTTCCCTGGACGAGGCTTTTGCCGGGGTGGACGATGAAAATATGCGGGATATGTTCGGGCTTTTGACCCAACTGGATTTTGACTACATGATGACGAGCCAGCTGTTGTGGGGCTGTTACGACACGGTGCCCCGGCTGTCGGTTTACGAAATCTACCGCCCCAAGGATACTGATTTTGTGACCTTATTCCAGTATTATTGGAACGGTTATAAGCGGATATTGGTGGATGAGAGCCTGGGGGACGGGGATTTGGCGGAGGATGTAGAGGTAAGCGGAGATGCTGCGGAGGAAGATGTCGGAGGACAACCCAACAATGAAGGAAGAAATGCTTAATTACCTGAGGCAGCCTTGTTTTAAGAGGCTATTCGCCCTGACTAAAAACAAAATACAATCACTAAACGGCCTGCGCGGCACCGTGGTCCTGGATAATCTCACTACGGAGGAGCAGGACCTGATCGGCGGATTTCTGGGCAAAAATTGCCTGGGTTTGACCAAAGTAAAAATTTCACTGGCGGAACTGGACGAGCTGCTCAAGAACAGCCCCCTGGAAACCGGTCTGCATGCTTTTCTGGAGGTTTACTGGAAGGAAAAAATTGTTACAAACCAAGAGAAAACGCAACATGCCAAGCGCCTGTGGTTACAATTTTTTGAGCAGCTGCGGGAAAAAGCCCAAACTCCGGTCAGCCGGGATTGGCTGGACCGGCTGTTTCAAGGAAGCGGGAACGGCTACCGCACCCTTTTAGCCCTGTACCGGCAAAACTGCAAAAAAGCTGCAAATGATGCCTCCATAACCGTAAAGGCACTGGATTACCTGGCCGGCCACCGGGGACAAAGCATACGTATACCCGTATTTGCCACCTTGCTGACCGGGGACCCCCATGCCCTGGACAGCGACAATGCCATCGGCAGGCTACTTTTTCACGGGCTGCTGCATTACCTGGACATACCCGAAACTGATTACACCGCCGAAGGCAAACGCGCCCTGTTCCGGGAGGCTGGGCTTTTGGACGATGATATTTCATCCAGCGTGGCTGTGGCCGGTTTGCAGGTACGCCCGGAGGATCTCCGATTTGCCGTATTCGACTGTGCCAACGCTGCGGCCAGCCCTTTGATCCTGCCCCTGCGTTTTCTGGAAACAAAAACTCTCTGGCAGCCCGGACGGAATATTTATGTGGTCGAAAACCCGGCGGTATTCAGCACCTTCTTGGACACCTGCCCCGCCGCCTCCCTGCCCCCGCTGGTCTGCGGCAGCGGCCAGCCCAGCGTGGCCGCCCTCACCTTGTTTGACCAGCTTGTCGAGGCCGGCTGCACCATCTATTACAGCGGGGATTTTGATGTTAAGGGGCTGGAAATCGCCACCCGCCTGGCCCAGCGCTACCATATAAACTTTCGGGCCTGGTGTTATGACAGCGAGACATACTTGAGTGTGGCCAGCGGTAAAAGGATACCAGCAAAGGAAATAAACAGCCTGCTAAAACTGGCTGTTCCCTGGGATGAGCATTTAACGGCCAGGATGGTGGAAAGGAAACTGTATGTTTACCAGGAAGCATTTATTGGGAAGCTGCTTAGCGTGACGAAGGAAGGTAGTTTTATTAAAGCATTTCCATATCGGGATACAGAACCCGACAAATAAAAGCTTAGTTAGTTGAACCACGAGGGTTGGACCCGCCTCTTTAATTACAAGTGGGATCTAATTTCTTTTGCCGACAATTCGCTTTAATAAGTTCCACCCGGCTGAATTAGATTACATTTATTGTTCTATTCTATGCATTTTTTCGCTACAGCTTGACCCTTCAGTTAGACCTGTTTGCCCTACTTCTCTTGCCGTTTTTCTTTCGCAAACGAACCTACTACTTTTCGGAGTCTCGAGATCTATGTTTGCAAGACATATGCATACTTTGTATGCGTAAGACAAATGAAACGTCCCCATGTCTTCCCCCCATGTCTTCCCATGTCTTGATGAAACCAACGCTATGATATGGAAGTTTTCAAAAGGGCCTGTCTTACTTAATTAAGCATTTTCTTATTCTCAAACTCTTCCTTAAATGCCAGTAATTTTTCACTGTCCTCAATCCTTTTCTTACGCATATCCTCTTGGATTTGCTTGGTTTCTTCAATACCTTTGACAATTGTTTCCCATGACTTCTGCAGTGTTTCAATACTGACAAAACTACCCGAAGCCAGTCGTGCGGTCATTTTGGATTGTAGGGCTGTATTTTGGGCATTTCTTAAAAGCAGTTCATTGGTTTTATCATCCAATGCCTGCATAGCCTTAGCCTGAACTGCCTGTCTCTTTAACATGATTGATTGGATTAGACATTGCTTAAATATGGGCAACGTAATAATGAAAGCCGAATTTATTTTACGGATTAAATTATAGTTGCCGTTTTGAATAGCCTTAATACTGGGCATGGTTTGTATAGCAATATTTTCAGCTAATTTTAAATCGTGTACCCGCTGCTCCATCATTTCCAACATTCTGTTAACATTGTTTACCGCTAATTGATCAAGTTGATCATCACTATTGTCGGCCTTCATTTGCATTTGTGGTATTATGTTACTTTTTACCTCATTGGTTGCCAGTTCCCCGGCATAGATGTATTGTTCTAGCTGTTCGTAGTATTCCAGATTTTTCACAAACATTTCTTCGAGATCATTATTGGTTTTATTGATTTCTGTCTCATACTGCTTCAAGGTAACGTAAATCTTATCAACTTCATCACCCATGGTGTGATACTTTTTAAATAACGCTTCAATAGAATCCTTGGCCTTATTAAACAGTTTCCCTAGAAACCCTTGTTTTTTATCTTCAAAGTCCTTGATATCAAACTTGTCCATTATCCGATTAAGCTGAATCAACATATCTCCTGAATCTTCCACTTTGGTGGTTTCCATACTGTGCAGAATTTGATCGGAAAACTTGGCTATTTCCTCTGTAATGTTTGCTCCAAAGGTCATAATTGTATTAGCATTTTCCAGATCAATTTGTTCCAAGATATTATCCACCACAGGAGAATTTTGGACTTTTACCGCTACCTCCTGCTTTTGCTTCTCTAAATCAAAAGGAGCTATTTCCACTGCCTGTTCGGTCTGCCTTTTAGGCCTTATGATTTTCAACGAAATTTCCTCCTTATTTTTAGTGAGACATTGTTTAGGAAAGAACTAAGTTTATTTTGATCAGCTTGCTTAATGGTAATGTCAGGTGCTATTAAATCCAGTTGTACTGATGGTAACTGGTGGGTATCCATCAATTCTTCTTTTAATTTAAGTTCAATATTATTATAGTTGGTTGGGGTAAAAATAACTATATCTATTCCGACCAAGTTCAAAAAGGCTATAATAATAGCATCTTCATCACTAAAAACATCTTTAGTACCATCATAAATAACAACTTTTGGTACATCACCGGGGTAATCAAAGATTTCCAGCAAGTTCAAAATACCTTCATCCATAGTCATGATGGTCATTAATATTTTTAAAGGCAGTTCTTTATTATTGTTAATAAATATATCCGCCTTAATTAATTCCTCAATTTTATCAACAATAAATTCCTGCAATGATGTTCTCAAATAGCCGTACTTATAAAAGTCGCTTTTATATAGCCTTTCTTTATCTATTAAGCCCGAATTGTTAATTAAAAATGCTGATGCGTACAAATCTCGCTTATTGTATCTTATTTCTGTAAAGGGAACACCGTTTATTACATGAGTATTTTTATAAGTTGCCAGCTTTCTATAATCATGCCAGTACCGTCCCAAATCCTCATGGGTACCCTTAATCTTAGCAAAAAGATTCGGCACATAAACAGTATTATCAACCACCCTAAACTCGGGCCTAACTCTAGCTTCTTCCTGCCAAAGAATGATTAATTCATCATAAGTAGTTCTTAAAGTCACCGGTTGAGTCAGACTATTTTCAAACTGCCAGGGTTTAAATAACCCCACATCCCCGTTATAAATAAACTGCTGTATTTCCTGGGATGCATTGTAAGCAACGGTAGCTTTTCGAACCACTCGCTCACTCTCAGGAAATTTTTCCAGCTTCTTACTAAGTTCATTTTGTGCAAGTTTTGTATATTCTTCCTTATCATCAATTTGTTTAAAGATATCGTCTTTTTGAATATCTGAATTAACATATAAAACATCGCAACCAATTTTGGATAAATAAATCAACAGGTACACTTCGTGGTTTTTAATATCTCCATAATATAAGACTTTGGGGTTATCTTTAAAATCAAATTCCTTATACAGGAATTTAAAATATTTGTTAATCCAGCAAATTATTTTAAGTGTAAAGTTTTCCAGCTTGGATATACTGCTGTTAGGTTCCATTTTATCAAACAAGCCCATTATATCCCTAAAAGCTGTTTTTATAGTGTTGTTTAATGGTTGACTATTGGTAGTGGGCAAAATTTTAGCGTTAATCACTTTATTTATTAAAAAGTCCTTTTCAGTGCCATAAAGCAGCAATGCTCTGGCATGCTCCAATTTATCTCTGCAAGTCGCAATTTCACTATTCTCTGGCATAGTTAATTGGTCTGTTATTCTTATAAATCCATTTTGTCTGCTTTTTAAACTTTTATCCAATTGGTAAAGTTTATTGTAATATTCGTCAATTGCTACTTTCGTTGTTCCGTTTATTCCAATATATCTATAAAAGTATACCGGCAAAACAGGCGCTGGATTTCCAATGTAACCGCTTCTTTTATTTAACGGCACCATTATGTCTTTTAATATATCGTTGGAACTTTTTAGCTTAACCACAGCAGAACAGCCTTTGGTTGGCACTATCCGATACAGTTGTTCTATATTAACCGGCTGTTTTGGTTTACCGATTCTTGTTATAGGTGATCTTTTAATTTTGACTTTAATTTTCCCTTCCTGGAGCATGGAAAACCGGTTACTATTATCAACTTTTTTATAGTCCAGATCAGAGTAAGGGTTAATATATAGCACATCACAACCAATTTGGGACAATAAAATCAGAAAATAAACCGAGTGTTTCTTAATATCACCATAATATATTACTTTGGGATTCCACGGAGACTTGGTTTTATAGAATTCCGGGATATACTCGTGCGCCCAAAGGAGCAACTTGGAGATAAAATTTTTTATCATACCTGTATTTATAGAAGTTTCCTTTTTTAAATACTCACCAAGAACAATTCTAAATGCGACTTTTATTTCCGCATTAGGTACCGGGAATAATTCTGCCGATTCTATAATATCACATAAAATATCCGCCTGCACATAACCCTCAGTATCGTTTAAGGAACGGTGGCACACCGAAGTATCCCAAATTAATGAAGAAAAAGTCTTATTAATTCTTTTGTTTAAGTATTCATTAAAAGGGATGGGAATATTTTCAATAAAGTACAAATAAAGATTACCCAAGTTGGCCAGTTTTTGATGTAACAGAGTTGTTTTGTTAGTAAATTCGGTTTGGTTATTAAAACCAATTATTCTGTAAAAGTAAACAGATTTTTTGTCTTTATGCTGAGAACGTTCTTTTAATGGCAGCAGTATATCATTATATATATCGTCTGATTGTTTTAATATAATACGCTGATTAACACTAATTACCATTAAGAACTGCCCTTTCATTATAAGAATATGGTCATATACATTATTATAATGGTTCATTTGATGTTTGAAAATAAACAGCCGGGATATTGTAATTTTTGTCAAACAAATATATCGTGTAGTAATATTACTAAAAACTGGGCCAAATTGGAGAGCCTTCACTTTTTTGTGCTAAAAGTATTAGGCTTTAAGGTTGTGCATTAATTAAGAACAAAAGTAACAAAGGTGCCCGCAGTTCATCATGAACCACGGGCACTTTTACTAGCGTGAGTACTTCATTATCCCCTCAACTATACCCCGGACAATATCCTTTTGGTTTTCTGGATCCCATAGGAAAGCTTCTTCCCGGGGGTTGCTGATAAACCCGGTTTCGATAAGGATGGCGGACATTAGTGTATTCTTAATCACATAAAACCCCGCTTCTTTAACTTTTCTATTAACTTGCCCCGTTTGCATAAGTATCGAATCCAACACATTTTGGGCCAGCTTCTGGTCAGAGCCATAGTATTTGTATACCTCAAGTCCCTCAATCGAAGGATTACCAACACTGTTGGCATGAATACTAACAAAAGCAAACGCATTTGTACGATCAGCTATATTTACCCGCTCATCCAGGGATACATAACTATCGTCCCACCTGGTTAGTATTACTGTGTATCCTTCGTTTTCCAACGCGGTTTTCAGTTGGTTGGTTATATCCAAAACCAGGTTCTTTTCATATTTTCCCGAATAACCAATGGCCCCTACATCCTTACCCCCGTGCCCGGGGTCTAGAATGATTAACTTATCGTCCACCTCCCGGGTAGGCTGTTGGGTCTGGTCATTAGGATCAGCAGGTTCAGTTATTTCGTCTGATCCATCTGGCCCGGTTGTTTCACCTGGTTCAGTTGGTTCAGCTGGTTCAGTTGGTTCAGCTGCACCAGAAGATGATTGCCCGGGATAATCAATCCTAATTTGCAGCGACTCCTCATTTTTTTCCACCTGGTAATCCACCACATTTTTTAAATCCAAAACCACACGGGTGGTAGCACTGTTTAACTGGCCTGTCCTAATTGCAGAAACTACAGGATTATCCAGATTAAGTATTTCACCTGCCCCGTTTGTGGTATTTTGCAAATCTATAACCAGGCGATCGGGGTTGCCCAATTTATATATTTTGTTTTCTCCGTCTCCAACTTTTAGTTCTATTAAAAAGTCCTGATCATTTGTTGTTGTTACTATTTCTGTTAATGATCGTACATTAGCCGTTTGACCAGATTCTATCCAGGCTATATCCACTCTTAAGCCCGCCGGCGTGCTATGCGCATCCACACGGCAGCCAAGTGTTTCACCGATAAACCGCAGCGGAACCATTGTGCGGCCATTAACCACCCGGGTTGCCACATCCAGCTGAATTTTATTGTTGTTTTTATAGGCCACCTTTTGATTAAGAGGAAGCTGTATAGTAAGGTCTTCTTTTTGCCCAAAAGCGGATTTTTGGCCGTTATCAAACCACACTTTGGCCCCCAGTGCCTCAAATATCTGCCTGAATGGCACAAGTGTCCTATTGGATGAGGCCTCTACTATGGGCGGGGCATCAAATTGTACGATTTTCCCGTCAACGTAAACATCCACACCGGCAAAGGCTTGTGGAACAAGCAGCATCCAACAAGCCACAAATGTTAGCAATATCAGCAATTTTTTAAAACGCAACCTTTTCAATCCCTTCGGAATAAGGTTAATCCAAAATTACCGGCTGCACAGGCAGCGGACAAACAGTATTAATAGTTTATACGATATTGATCAACATTTTGTTCCATAATTATAAAATAAATTAATAAATTTTTTAACATGCATTGATACATAAGGGCTTTTTTTTTGCACAACACCGTTAATGCAGCAAATATAAGCTTTTGTTTGTCTATCTGGCTTGTGCATATGCCAAAATGCAATTTACAAATACCGAAAGCAATATTGTGCATGTGGCACTGAAATTGCGTAAAGCATTGCAAAAAACAACTATAAAATGAGAGGGGATATAATTATGAACGCACAAATTCAGGTTATTATAGCCGGTACTATTTTTTTATTTGCCTACGCCTTGATTATGTCGGAAAAAATCCACCGAACAGTGGTAGCTTTGGCAGGTGCTATCTTATTGATCTTGTGTGGCGTATTCACCCAACAGCGTGCTATCGAGAGTATCGACTTCAATACCATTGGTCTATTAATAGGCATGATGGTTATTGTCGGCATAACCAAAGCTACCGGTATTTTTGAATATCTTGCAGTTTATGCTGCTAAAGCAGCCAAAGGTAAGCCGGTTAAAATTATGGTTTTTCTGTCTGCAATAACCGCTATATGTTCAGCTCTTTTGGACAATGTTACCACGGTATTATTAATAGTCCCTGTAACCTTTGCGATTGTTAAACAATTACAAACTAGTCCTGTCCCTTTCCTAACCGCTGAAATAATGGCCTCTAACATAGGGGGCACTGCCACCCTGATTGGCGACCCACCCAATATTATGATTGGCAGCGCAAATGGTTTAGGTTTTATGGATTTTGTAATCAACCTGACCCCTGTTATTATAATTGTTTATATTGCCAATATCATATGTCTAAAGGTTATTTATAAAAAAGAATTGTTTGCACGGGAGGATCTCAGCCGAAACATCATGAGTTTAGAAGAAAAAAGCGAAATTAAAGACGCATTATTGTTAAAAAAATGCTTGTTTGTTATTTTTTTAACTATTCTCGGTTTTATTCTTCACCAGTATATAAATATTGCCTCCGCAACTGTGGCACTGGCCGGGGCAACCTTGCTGCTGCTAGTAAGTAAAGTTGAGCCTGAACGTGCCCTTGCCGCCGTGGAGTGGCCGGTGATCTTCTTTTTTACAGGACTTTTTATTATGGTGGGAGCGCTGGAGCAAGTCGGCATTATCGAATTTATCGCTGAAAAATCGCTGGCTCTAACTGGTGGTGTATTACTACCAACAGGGTTGCTTATACTTTGGCTCTCCGCTATAGCTTCAGCGTTTGTGGACAATATACCATTTGTTGCTGCTATGATACCGCTAATTCAAGACATGAGTCGTCTGGGGAGCATACAGGACGTAACTCCTTTATGGTGGGCTCTTTCCCTGGGTGCCTGTCTTGGCGGCAATGGAACATTGATCGGCGCTTCGGCTAATTTAGTGGTCGCCGGGATGGCGGAAAAAAGAGGCATTCATATAACCTTCGCAGGTTATATTAAAATAGCTTTTCCGGCCATGCTGTTGTCAATTATTATCTGTACATTTTACCTTTTTATTTTTTATTTACGTTAAATGGCCACACCTTCGGGTTATGGTACTTAGTTTAGTAAAGCATCTTCCGTCAATAAAGGCCGGATTCCTCCGGGCAAGTTATGATGGAGAGGAGGCAGCAAAATTCACCTCCTCTCTGTACTAACCCCCATAAATTACTGCGTATTAGCTGCTCCCGGACCGCCCCTGAAGCCATAGCCTTTTTTTCCTTTTAACTCGCTTATCTTGGCCTGCTGCTCCGGGGTGAGCAAAGACTGGCACTGCTGCCTGCTTTCCTGGTAAATACTGTGGATTTTTGCACGCAGGTCGTTTATTTCCTTGATTTTGGCATCTACCTGGGCTTTGTCCGGGTTTTTCTGCAACTGCAGCTGTTTTAGTTCATGCTTGCTGTCCATCATTTTAATGCGCAGGTCGCGGGTTTGCTCATAGGTGTTCTGATTAATCTCCCGCATTTTTGTAATTTGTTGGTCGGTGAGATTTAATGCTTCCACCGGGTTGATCCATTTGTCGCTGTGCAGCATACGCGGGCCATCATCCGGAACCGTGCCGGCAGCCGAGGCCACCTGGACAATACCCAATACTAAAAACAGGCAAACGGTTAAAAGCACTATTCTCTTCTCCATATTACACCTCCTTCCATATTTATTACGCAATAGTTTTTAGCTAACTCTATTGCGTTAACTTTATTCTGCCCAGCAATTGTGGAGAAACTGTGAAGAAATAATGGAAAGTTTGTGAGAAACGGGAACGGAAGCAAAGGGAAGCAAGGAGACGGTTCTCTTGCTTCCGCATTTAAATTAAGTTACCAATATTTATTTTCAAAAAAGCCTTCAACCTCTGAAATTCCTTCTACCTGATATAATCCGCAATTATGGCTATCTCTGTAAACTTATATTCTAATCACTATCCATTTACCTTCCTTCATCCAAGGAGTTCTGAACTTGCATAGTACGCTTAATCTCCAGCACAATCTGTTAAAAAAAGAAGCAAAGGAAATATGCCCTTGCTTCTTAAGCAGCCGTCAACCGTTTCTGAATATACCATCCCAGCCAGCGGGCTCCAAAATTAATAGCCAGCACCACCATCACCAGCATACCGCCGAATCATCCACCACGCGCCGCACATCTGGGACGATACTCTCTGAGTTAACCTTTCATATATGTACCGCGAAAGCCCGCTGCATAATATAACGGGCTTGAGCATTGTTCAAAAACCATAGTTAATCGAAGTTATTCGAATTGCACAGATAGTTTAAGAAAGTTTAAGCCTGACCCCAATTAGCCGCCTAGAGTGATGTCCTGGTTTTCGTACCAATTCAGGGCGTCATAAAAATGCTCTCTTTGAAAATCCGGCCACAGGTCGTCTACAACATAAAAATCCGCGTATATCGATTGAACAGGTAAAAAACCGCTGAGTCTTCGCCGCCCTCCCCAACGAATGATTAAATCAATACGGGAAATATCACGAGAAGCAATAGTTTGGAAAACATTGCGTTTTATTTTAACGCTACCACTGTTAATGGTTGAATCTTCATTCATGAAATGATGCAGATCCCACTTCCACCCGTAGTTAACGAGAAAATTAATTTTAATTAAGTCCCGGCCAAAGGTTTTTCTTTGTTTATATTTCATCAACTGGGGGGGAAAAAGAGGGGATTCATAATCGCCAATGACTAAAAGCGAGGCATCCCGGTTGGCCAGCATGTCCACAGCATCCACGCAGGCTCTCTGGAAAGCCCTGGTCTGCACTGCCGGGCGCTTGGTATTGTCCTGGGTGAATCCGTAAAAGGTAAGCTCCGGAATACCAAGTTCCACGCACAACTCATACAGCATCATGCCAGGGTCCAAACCATTCTGATACCCATCCTCCTTGGGTAGCCCTTTGCCCTGGGCCCACCTTCTATTTCCGTCAGGTATCACCCCTATATGTCTGGGCAGTCGTTTGAATTTTGTCTTGGTCATAGGAATCCTCCATGTCTATAGGCATGTTGATATTTAAAAGATTTCCCTATTAACGGAGATTATATCCAACGCTTTTGAAAGCCGCCAAACTTTCAACCTTTCAACACCCGGCACCAATGGGCGAAAGAAAAACAGCCGAATAATCGGCTGTTTTTCTTTCGCTTGTTTATTCCGCCAGCGCCCGCTCCAGTATGCGGTACATGCGGTCCACCATGTCACGGGGGTCGGTGAGCAGACCCGAGGCAATGAGAGCGTTGTCGTAAATTTGCTCCACGGCAAGTGTGGCAAAGTCCGCGTCCTTTTGACGCAATGACTCCAGTCCTTTGATCAGCTTGTGACCAGGGTTTATTTCCAATGCCTTCTGACCGATCCCTATGCCGCCAATATCCTTGTGCAGCGCCTGCATCACCCGCTGCATGCTGCTGGTCATGCCGTCATCCATATTGATCAGCACCGCCGGACTGTCCACCAGGCGTTTGGATTCCCGTACTTCGCTAACCCGGTCCCCCAGGGCTTGTTTCATAAAGGCCAGTAAATTCTTCAGATCCAGGCCTTCAACCCGGGCGGCATCCGCCCCGGCGTCCTTATCCTCCTCTACTTCCGGCAGATCCAGCTCTGCCTGGTCGGCGGAAACCAGTTTCTTATCTTTGTATTCGGCCAGGTTGGTAAGCACAAAATCATCTACGGGCTCGTGGGTATAGATAACCTCCAAATCACGTACCTTAAATGCCTCCAGGTACGGACCGGCTTCGATTATTTCCCGAGTCGGCCCGTTGATATAATAAAGGTGCTTTTGTTTTTCCGGCATCCGAGCCAGGTAATCATCCAGGGAAATGTATTTGCCGGGCTCTGATTTGGAGGACTCAAAGCGCAGCAGAGGCGCTATGTCCTTACTGTACGCATAATCCGAAGCCGCGCCCTCCTTCAGGAAAATACCAAACTTTTTCCAGAACTCGCTGTATTTATCCGGGTCGGCCTTGGCCTGCTCACCCAAAAACTTGAGGAAGCGACCGGTTAGCACTTTGCGCAGCCGGGCTACCAAGGCACTATCCTGCATTGTTTCCCGGGAAATATTAATGGGGATGTCCTCACTGTCCACCACGCCCTTAACAAAACGCAGCCACTCGGGCAGCAGCCCCTCAGCGTTTTGCTGCAGCATTACCTTGCGGCAGTATAGGGAAACCCCGGGCTCGATTTTACCGAAGCCAAAGCGTTCCAAGTTTTCCTGCGGCACAAACAAAAGCGCATTTATAGCCAGGGGTGCATCGGCGGTAAAGTGCAGCCGGTAAAACGGTTCATCATAGGCATTGGCGATGAACTTATAAAACTCAGTGTATTCCTCGTCTTTAATTTCATTTTTGTTGCGTACCCATATGGCTTGCACCGTATTGATTTTTTCGCCCCCCATAATAATGGGAAAGGGCACAAAGTTGGAATAGCGTTTGATAATCCGCTTAATGGCATCCGGCGAGGCAAATTCCCCGGCGTCATCCTTAAGCTCCAGTATAATTTTGGTGCCACGGGAAAGCCCCCGGGTCTGGTCAATGGTGTAACTGCCCACACCATCGGAAACCCACTGGCAGCCCTCTTCACCGGGCACAAAGGAGCGCGTCAGTACCTGCACGCGCCTGGCCACCATAAAAGCCGAGTAAAAGCCCACCCCGAACTGGCCGATCAAGTTCAAGTCCTTTTGTTCCGCCTCGGCCAGCTGCTGCAAAAACGCCCGGGAACCCGATCGAGCGATGGTGCCCAGGTTTTCCACCAGCTCGTCTCTGGTCATACCAATACCCGTATCGCTGATGGTCAGGGTTTTATCCTGTTCGTTTACTTCAATGGTAATCTCCAGCGGCAAATCCGGGTCTGCTACTTCTTTATCGGTAATTGTCCGGTATCTCAACTTTTCCAGTGCATCAGCGGCGTTGGATACCAGCTCCCGCAAAAATATTTCCCGATCGGTGTAGAGGGAATTAATCACAATATTCAGTAGTTGTTTTACCTCTGCCTGAAACTCTAAAGTCTGTTGTTGTTTGGCATCAGCTTCAGCAGCCATATATGTACCCCCCTGCTTATTAAATTATGTTTGGCTTTTTTGTTTAAGCTATTGTTAGCACTCATCCCCAGCGAGTGCTAACCTATAAAATGATAGTATTGCAATTAAAGCAATCATGGCAAATCGCTTTAGCACCTAAAATTTGCAACGATAACCCTATATTGAGCATTATCTCCATTTTTCTTTGATTTTTATACCAAAGGAGCATGGCTGGACGACCATGCTCCTTTGGTATATTTTAAGCACAGTTTTTTGTCTCACTTTGTCAAAGGATTGAATATAGTAAGATAAATTCACACCGGCAGGTGATTGACTGTGACTAAAATCATTTGTATTGCAATGGTAACTGCACTAGTGTTTACCATAGCAATTACCCAGCGCATTAAGATTTTCAAAATACTGAAAAATCGTGCGGATTATCAGGTAGAGTATATAGATAAAATATTATAAGTAATCACGCATTATTCAATGTGCCCGAGCCGGGTGTAATTCAATAAATCACATCCATTTCGATCATCATCTGAAAACGTAATGGTTTCTTATTGCCCACCCAGTCCTGATACTTCATAACATAACCGTAAGATACCGCTGCGTCCCTGTCCAACTCCATCTTAAAAAGCACCTTGGCGGGTATTTCCGGTGGTGTATTGCTGCCGGAAACCGGCTGACCATTTTCCGTCACGAACCACAGGTACTCAGCGTGTTCCTCATAAGTATTAAGGCTGGTTCCCTTAATCTTCGCATAACCTACACCTTCAGGCAAGAAACCGCTTCCCCTTCCCACATTACTTGCTGTCGGCTTTCCAGCGCAGTCCCCAGTTATAGGCACTGTCCATTTCCCGGTGGCCCGAGAAATAGCGCACCTGGCGTTCCACGCTTAAGGTTTCATTGTTCACATTTTCTATTAAAGCTATGGCGCACATAATTTTACGTTTGTCATGCTCGTCTAGCCGCACTTCAATATCGGGGCCGCCCGGCTGCTTGATAGTCACCACACCGTCGGCCTGGGCCCAGTTGGGCACCCCCTCGTAAATATAGGCAAAGACAAGAATGCGGTTAAAATCGGCAATATGATCGCCGTTGATCCGCAGGTTTTCACCACCGGCAACCGCACCTGTACGGTCATCACCGTCCAGAGCAATATAGGGAAAACTGTGATATGAGCCGAAGGCTTTGCCCAGGGCCTGGATAACGCTCTTTTGCCCGTTTTTCATATCGATAAGGCAGCCCAGGTCCAGGTCGACCCCGCCACCACCGCCGCCAAAAAGCGAACCCAACAAACCGGTGGATTGTTTAGGCTGTTTTTGCTGGTTCCAGTTCAGGTTAACTAATATTTCCCCTAGCTTGTTATTGGCTTTTTTCTCCAGGTTAATTTTGTCGCCTTTTTTCTTCAACTCAATTTTACTAAGGTTAATCCTCTGCCCGGAAGGTTTGCTTGCCTGGGACCCGGGTGCGGCAGGATTAGTCGATCCCCCGTAACCGGGCTGATTGACCGGTTGTTTCGGAGTCGTCCTGGCCGCTAAATTAAGCGGTGCACCGGCAGGCTGCCCAGCAGGCTGAACCACTGGCTGGTTATGCGGCTGGGCGGGCTGGTTGGGCTTGGGATTGGCTGTTTGACTGTCCGGCTGGTCAGCCACCTCGATACCGAAACTTCCGCACAGCGCGGCCAATCCACCATGATAACCCATGGCCACCGGGTTAAACTTCCATTGGCCTTGATGGCGGTATAGTTCGGCCACCACAATGGCGGTTTCGGCGGAAAAGCCTCCGTCCATGTTAAATTTAATCAACTCATGGTTACCGGTATCGGCCACCCTTATGTATGCACCGGGCACCTGTCCAAAGGTATGGCCCCTTTGGGGACCTTCGTAAATAGTCAGCGTAAAGGCAATCTTGGCTACATCGGCAGGAACCGCGGGCAAATTTATTTTAATGCACGCTTTATCCGGTACCCGGACGGTTTCCACGGTTACGGCACCACCGCGGCCGGTGGGGTTGCCATAAAAGATAAAATCCTCGTCACCCCGGCATTGGCCATTTCCTTGGAGCATAAAGGCGGCGGCATCAATTTCAATGGCAACGGCATCGGTTTCCCAGCCCAGGGCCACCATAACTTCCGCAAGACCGGGATGGTTTTTGGTAAGATCGGTTTTTTGCCCCCCCTTCACGGTTAAAGGCAATACCATCACCTCATTTGTATTTTTGGTTCAGTATGTCTGTTATTTATCACATTAGTTAACCTGTTTCACCCGCTTGGCAACAGGTATAATATCAGACTACAGCTAATTATTAATCCGTTCCCCCGGCCGAATTCTAAGCGACTCCTTGGGGCACCTTCGGGTAGAGCTTGGCCGACAACACAATAGTATAATAATAGCGCAATGTAAAATGGGCCACCACTATGAGCTTTTAGTTGGTATAAATTTACGTATCCAGCTGCCAAAGCCCCGGGGGTTTCTGGTTTGAATAATCACCGGTCCCGGTCCCCTGAAACGGCAGACCGCCACTTCACCCGAAGTGAAGGTGGATATCCAACCGCTGGATGCCTTTTCGATGGTGTATTGCATATAATCAGGCCAGGCCACCAGGTGACTGTTGTCCACTATATATTCCTGGCCCGGCTCCAGGTTTATGATATGAATACCCCCATAAGTATTGATAAATACCATGCCTTTGCCGCTAATCTTCACCACAAAGAAACCTTCCCCCGAGAAGATGCCCTGCGCCAGGTTTTGCATTTTGGTAGAGACCTGTAATTCAGCGGCACCGGCCAAAAAGCCGTCCTTTTGCACAAGTAAGCTGTAGGACCCGTCCAGCTCCACATCAACAATATCCCCCGGTATGGACGGGGCCAGCAACACCTCCCCGGCCCCCCGGCGGGCGCTAAGGGTTTGAAAGAAGAAACTTTCCCCCGTAAGCATGCGACTGAGTCCGCCCAATAACCCGCCATCCATCTTACCCTCAACATCAATGTTTGTAGACATGGCCACCATAGCATCGGATTCGGCCTTGATCACTTCGCCCTTCTGAAGATTTACCTGCAGCAGAGGGAAAGCACCCTGATAAAGTATGCTGTATTTCATTTATTCTTCTCCTTTGGTGCCCGGCACTCCAAAGCTTGCCCATGCCCTGACAAAGTGCCCCGGCAAATATGCTGTGCCGGTACTTTAAAGTACCGTCCTTTAATTACGTTTACCGTTGCCCTGTGTGATGCCGATTACATCCCAACCTGCTTATTTAATTTCCTCAAGTCAATACACTGTCAAAGCTGAGTAGACTGGGGCAATACAAATATTCTATGATTAATGTTATTAGTACTACAGCGTAATTTAAGATTAGCGGAGCTATGAGAACGGTTCAATCGCCATCGAGACGCGCAAATGTCCGCAGGATAAGACAATGGAAACGTCCCCGTGTCATGAACCAACCAACAATCTAATAGCTACTGGCTACAACAACTGCAGCACAGTCCTTATAATCTCCTCACCGGCCGCTATGCCAGAGGACTTGGTAAACACCCAATGTAGTTGTTGGTAGGTACGATGGTGTGGGTATGGGTGCTGGTTCGCATATGCGCTGTATTGGGAACCGCCATATTGTTCATATAGTTCACCGTGAGCAGGGGATATGGCATAATCCGCCCCCAGCACAAGGGGCAAGTCCAGTAAAGAATCCCCGGCGGCCACCACCTGGTCTTCACCCGCCATCTCCGCCACCCTCTGCAGTGCCGTCCATTTATTAACCACCCGGGGTACCAGGTAAAGCTTGCGACCCTGTAAGGACACGTACCAATTTTGTTTACCGGCCCAGCTGCTGAACTCGGCCAGTTCTTGCATCGGTACCTGATCCCGCTCCACGATGCAGTAATAAAATGCCTCGTCAGCATGCCGCATGGGGCCGGCCCATTGGTCAGCGGAAAGCCGGCTGAAACCTTTCAATATATCCGGCCCCGCACCGCAATCATTGGCCAGCGCCTGGAGTATACCCGTCCGGTAGGTAACATCCAGACTGCCGTCCACCAAAAGATGTGCCCCGTTACTGGTGACAGCACACCGGCACGGTAGCTCGTTTTGTAAAAAACCTATGCGCCGGTACTGTTCCACCGTCCTCGTGGTACAGGGCACTAAAAGTAATTTATCAGCTAGAACCTTGAGCATTCCGGCGGCATCTACCGTCATATAGGAGAGATAGGTGCCGGTTTCCACCGCTTTTACCGGGGCCGGGTAGTCGCTGAGAAATTTCTCTGAATAAATTAAGGTTCGGTCAAGGTCGCTGGCAAAAATCATGTCCTGTCCCCCATTGATTTAATCAGCCCACAGCAGCAATAACTCATGTGAGGGTATTCCTCCACCGGCACCCCTCTGTCCCGGGCCAGCAGCAGCACATGTTTAATATCGGCGTGTTTAATATCTTTAACTAGTATCTTCCAAGGCACCCGGCGCAGCAGCACTCTGGTGGTTTCCCCAACCCCTGGCTTGACCAAATTGATGCTTCCAATACCAAACTCAGCCTGGATGCGC
>JGI2924J29684_1077686_pt1 | contig 20728 bp, 18 predicted proteins | sample BenlonsequencITS_FD_29684 | JGI IMG/M metagenome (IMG submission 29684)
TTTCCATGCATCTTATTTCGACAAATATGCTCCTAAATCCTTGATTTTATTGGGTTTTTGTTTGGTTCAGCAAGCCCTAATAACCTAACTAGCCAACTTTTTTTACATAAAACTAGAGATAATCCAGCATACTAAAGAATTTCACATTATCCATATAATGTAATATTGCAATTAAGTGACTAAAAGTGGATATTTTATTGCAAAATACCCCTAATCTGGCAGTAACTATAAATACACCACTAAAAAAGCCATTGATAATTAATACTATAATCAAAGGAAATTGCTAACTTTAACCTCTGAAAAGGCATGATTTATTAATGGAAAGAACGTTGCTGGAACTATTACTCCTGACATTTGTCATTCATTTGATAGATACTCTGGCTTATTCGGTTAGATTGAATTCAGTTAAAAGTAGCCAAATAGCCTTGTCGTTTTCTCTTTTTAACTATTCGTTCTTATTTCCCGAACTGCCAATACATTTCAGGCCCCACTCATCGGGGGTATCATTGGAACAAGTATTTTACATGGCATAGATCCCCTTGCCGATATGCGTAAAGTAATTTTTGCCTCAACAATAGGTACGTTAGTTGGGACATTACTTATCCCAACTTTTCTTAGGGTATTTGAAGTGGCTGTTAGACGGTTAGAGGTAAATGGTTCTGTTCCATCCCTAGTCGTGGAGGCATTGCAGGTAAATAATATAAGGCAAATTGTGAGGAGTGCAACCAGACCTTCAAAGAAAATGCTGGAAAGGCTGAGATATCGGGAAATCCCCAAAAGATTACTTATTTTAAACGCCCTGGTCACTGGAATTTATACCATAGGTGTTCTTGCTGCCAATTATTCAGCGTTATTGGTTGCCGAGCAGCATCGTTTAGCGGCTGCGGGGTCATCGGGTATGATTAACGGAGTTGCTGCGATTTTGTTGACCTTATTCATTGACCCAAAGTCCGCAATTATTACGGATCAGGCGCTAAGGGAAAAAAGACCGTACGGGGATGTAAAAGCCCTGGTAGTCTTACTTATCACAACTAAAATCATAGGAACATTATTAGGACAGGTGATATTTTTGCCGGCTGCAAAAATTATAGCAAGTTTTTATAACTAATCACTTTCATTTATACACACCGCACTTGTCGAAAGAAAGGCTGTCTGCAATGAAAAAGAATTGGATATCTGTGTTTTTGGCGGCGGTTGTACTGTTTGCAAGTATATTAGTATTGCTGCAGGAAGCGGGTATTCTGGGCGAACTGGCCAGGCAAAGTCGGTATTATTATTTCTGGGCCATGCTCAGTCTGCTGGTTGGTGTACTTTACGCTGCAGCATCCGTCCTGGCCTGGATATGCTGGAGAAGGGTCGGCACAGTATTCTTCAAGTGGTTGACAATGGCTCTGGTTTTAATAACAGGTCTGTGGCTCGAGAGCTTGCTGTTTGGTCATATGGCTCCCAGACCGCTGGCTTCACCGGGCGCTGATTTGTTAGACATTATTAAGCGGCAGGTACTAATCAACCAATTGCATAATATATTGTTACAGCAGCCCGGGGCTATCCTATCCGCTATTTTTCTCGTTTATGCTTTAATTCTTTGGGATGGGCAGGTCCGCTTGGTAGAAGTGTTTAAACCGGTTTGGATTATGCTTCTTTGTTTGGTATTTGCGCTGGGGGCCGCTATGCTTATTATGTCTATGGCAAATATTGGCGGTAATCATGAGCTATTTTGGGCTAACTCCGGCCATGTGTTAATGGGCAGTCTGGTGCCGGCTATTTACGTTTACGGCATCGTTGCGGCACAGCGAAAGCCACCGGCTTCCAGGCATCGATTCCTGAAATGGCTGGTGGCTTATTTTGCACTGGGGGTTTTAACCTGGCTGCTGACCTTCCTATTTAGCTTGGTATCTTCAGCTATACATTTAATGTGGTTAACGCAGTTCTTTATTTATACAAGCCAATTGTTTTCTTTGGCCATGTCCGTTTTAATTGTTATTGGTCTGGCAAATTTCCTGGCGGCAGCGAAGTTTGAAGAATAATACCGCTTATGATTAGAGTATGGCTAATTATCCAGCAGCTATACTCAGGAGGAGTAAATATGCGTATCTTAGTTTTAAACGGTAGTCCACGTAAAAACGGAACAGTTGCTAATCTCCTAAAAAGCGTTGTTGAAGGTATTTCTAATAGACATGAGGTGGAATGGATTAATGTATATGAGCTAAAAATTAAGCCTTGTATTGCATGCATGAAGTGCCGGTCAAACCAAGAATGTACCTTACCACAAGACGATGCCCATATAGTTGGGCGTAAAATAAGGGATGCTGATGGTTTAATAGTGGGCACACCAACGCACTGGGGAAATATGAGTGCTCAACTCAAACTTTTATTTGATAGGAATGTGCCAGTGTTTATGGGGGAAAAACCAAACGGAATGCCTTACCCACGCCAAAAGGGAAAGCCAGCGGTTATATTAACTGCTTGTAGTACTCCTTGGCCATTCAATTATATTGCAGCCGAAAGCAGAGGAGCAATTAGAGCTGTAAATGAAGTATTACATTATGGAGGATACAGGCTTATTGGTAAGATCGTAAAATCAGGAACTAAAACAAGGCCGCTAATTTCCAAGAGACTATTAAAAAAATCTAAAATCATTGGAAACAGGTTTTAGGCTTAGCACCGGTGAATCAGGATTTAAATAACAAAAGCATTGTTTGTTGCACATGATTAATATAAAACGAGATAACTCAGGATCTGTTTTTAACTGATGAATAGAAAGCCACTTGTGAACATGTGTATTACCGATCAGCGATTTACTGTGTATTACAAAAAGTTTGCCCCCGGACTTGCGGTATATTACAACGATGCAATTTAGCATTGTTGCCTTGCGAATGCATGAGCATTCAGGAATTGAACAGAGTGGATTTACCCTCCTGCCGAATAAGGACAGGCGGGTAGGAGGAAAACTATAAGAAAGAATGTAGAAAAGCGAAAGGGGAACCTGTGTTGATTCTACCGTTCATGAACAAAAAGATCAAGAATAAGCATTACGATGTGGGAGTAGCAGAGGTGCACTACCTGTGGCACATGGTGAAAGCAAAATATGATTTCCTTCAACTCCTTGATATCTGGTTAAACCAGGTCCATGACAGGGAATTGCACGCATTGATCAAGATGTACGCCGCGGAAATCCGGGGCGATATCAAGACATGGGAGGACCAACTGAGAAAGTTCAGCGTTCGCGGGCCGGACAGCTACATCCCGGGTGTCGATACAGTATGCAACCCTCAGTTGGTTCACGATCAGCTCATTGCCACCGAGTTATTTACTTTTGCCCAGGAACACATTGAAATGCTTATCAAGGCCTTTCGGTCTTCGACTACAAACGACGATATCAATACTCTCTTTATGAATGGAACGAAGAAAGCAGTTGACAGGTTTAGTCTCTTTTGCAAATACGTCAAAGCCAAAGGATGGATCGGCAAACAGCCTCTTTTTCAGAATCGCCCCGGGGATGCCGGAGAGGAATTGTGCGCGGGAGAAGCTCATCACCTGTGGGACCACCTGACCTACCGGAACGATAATATTGAGATGACGCAAACCTTCATCACCTTTGCTAAAGACGGTGATTTTAAGCTGTTCCTGGAAAGAGGTATGCAGGTACTTTTGAAACAAGCGAGGATGCTTGAAAAGGAGCTTGTCCACTTCAGAGTTCCCCTGCCAAACAGGCCCCCCAATGTGATGCCGTGGACAGCCACCACCATGTTGATGGATGATGACAACATGTTTAGATGGGTTTTCCAGGGAATCCAAGGCGCACTGTCGATGCACGCCCAGGCGCTCATAGAGTGCACGCACAATGACCGGATCAGAAACATTTTTGAGGAATTGCTCTTTAGCGAATTAGAGATACTGGCGTCAGCGATTAAATACGGTAAGTTGAAAGGGTGGCTGAACCCGAGTCTCCACTACGGAGCACTGCGGACTTAAACATAGAGATATCACAGCAGATGGATCAATCAAGAGTCAAGGATGATTGAACCACCCAGAGATCTATTTGAGACATTAAGCCAAAACGTTCGGCAACAGGTATAAACCTGCCGGGAGAGATTGTCTGCCCGTTCTTATCTTGGAGTCGAATCAGGGCTTCGTGATGAATAATTTTTCCGTCACCTACTCTAACCACTGATTGAAAATAAAGCACAAACCGGTCTTCTTTTAAGGTACTCTTAACCAACCCAACCAACTGGTTGGTTTCAGTAAGCCTGTTTATCGGATCTTTTTCGGACCCGGCAAAGGCAAACCTGTTCCGGCCCCATTCCTTAGCTGCATAAAGGGCAGTATCCGCGAGAGAGAGAAGTTTTTGATTATCTAAAGAACCGTCAACCATGACAATACCAATACTGATCCGTTTGATCAAGCGGACGGAGGCAGGCCCATAGCGGCCCACCTTAAGGAGGGAGCCCGTATGAATGCATATGTACTTGGTTTCCAAGATATCGACAGAACAAAGCTCATGGTCGTCGGGGGCAAAGGCTTAAACCTGGGGGAGCTATCAAGGATTGAAGGGATACGGGTACCGGAGGGGTTTTGCGTCACCACCAAGGCGTACAAAAGAATGATCGGGCCGAACCAGGAGTTCAATATCTTGCTCGATCAACTATCAGCATTAAAGGTAGACGACAGGGAAAGCACCGGTGCCATCAGCGGCAAGATCCGTAAGGTCATCGAAGGGATAGAAATCCCCAGGGACATCGAGGAAGAAATCATTTGCCATCTCGCAAAGCTTGGCGAGGAGCATGCCTATGCCGTGCGTTCCAGCGCCACCGCCGAGGATCTGCCGCTGGCCTCCTTTGCGGGCCAGCAGGATACGTATTTGAACATCAAAGGAAAGGATGCCATCCTGCGGCATATCAGCAAGTGCTGGGCGTCGCTGTTTACGGACCGGGCGGTGATCTACCGCATGCAAAACGGCTTTGACCACCGCAAGGTCTACCTGTCTGTCGTTGTCCAGCGGATGGTTTTCCCGCAGGTATCAGGGATTATGTTTACCGCCGATCCCGTCACCTCCAACCGGAAGGTGCTGTCCATCGATGCCGGCTTCGGGCTGGGCGAGGCGCTGGTCTCCGGCCTGGTGAATCCTGATATCTACAAGTTACGGGAGGGTAGGATCGTCGATAAGAAGATATCCACCAAGAAACTGGCCGTCTACGCATTGGAAAAAGGCGGCACGGAGGAACGGGAGATCGAGCTCGTCCGGCAACATGAGCGGGCGCTGACCGACGAGCAGGTTTTGCGGCTTGAAGGCATGGGCCGCAAGATCGAGGCGTATTTTGGCTGCCCACAGGATATCGAATGGTGCCTTGCTGATGATGCATCAGTTGGGGACATTCATACGTTGGGGACATTCCTCCGCAGGAGGTGTGTCCACTTTCCGCTGAAGGAGGTGTGTCCCCTTTCATTTTTCATCGTGCAGAGCCGCCCCATCACTACCTTATTCCCAGTACCGGAAAACGATGGGCGAATGCGGGTCTACGTATCGCTAGGCCACCAGCAGATGATGACGGATGCCATTAAACCGTTGGGGATGTCCTTCTTCCAGTTGTTAGCTGGTGATTTTCCAATGCACAAAGCCGGTGGGAGGTTGTTTTGGGAGGTAACGCACGACCTGGCCTCACCCGTTGGCCGCAAGATCGTGCTCAGTACGATGGGCAAGAGCGACCCGCTGACAGTGAACGCGATCAATAGTTTAATGCAGCGGAAGGATTTTTTGGCATCATTACCGTGCGGAAAGAGATCCATCAGCATGCGGACCGAGGGAATGTCCTGGGCAATGCCCGTTGAGGCCTTAAGGATCTACCGTAAAAACGACGCAGCGGTCGTTCAAGATCTCATTGCCCGCAGCGAGGCGTCGATCAGAGACCTGCGGCAAAGGATCGCCAACATCTCCGGGGATGAACTGTTTGCCTTTATTGTCCAGGACCGTAAGCGGCTAAAAGAAATCATGTATGATCCACGCGGCTATGGAGCGATCGCCGTCGCGGTGTTAGTCTCGGGTTGGATCAATAACAAAATGGAAAAATGGCTGGGCGAAAAGAGTGTCGCCGACACGCTTACCCAATCGGTACCCAATAACGTCACCTCCGAAATGGGGCTGGCGCTGCTGGACGTAGCGGACGTCGTCCGGCAATACCCGGCGGTGATGGAGTATTTTCAGCATGCCTGTGATGAGACCTTCTTCGAGGACCTGGTGAAACTGGAAGGCGGCGATGCCGTCAGTCGTTCCATGCGGGCGTACCTTGAGAAATACGGTATGCGTTGTCCCGGCGAGATTGATATCACCAGGACGCGTTGGAACGAACAGCCGACCGCCCTCATTCCCGCGATCCTTAGCAACATCAAGAACTTTGCGCCCAATGCGAGCAGCGTTAAGTTTGAGCAGGGACGGCTGGAAGCAGAGGAGAAGGAACAGGAACTCTTGAGCCGCCTGGAGCAATTGCCCGGCGGCAAGCAAAAGGCCAAGAAGACAAAGAGGATGATCAGCGTTTTGCGCAACTTTATCGGCTACCGGGAATATCCCAAATATGGCTTCATCCAGCGTTTCTGGATCTACAAGCAGGCCCTGCTGAAGGAGGCCGCCAGGCTCGTGCAAAAGGGGGTCATCCGGGAGAAGGAGGACATTTACTACCTGTCCTTCGAGGAACTCCGTGAGGTTGTGCGCACAAATCGGCTGGATTACAGCATTATCACCAGGAGAAAAGAGGAGTACGAGGTCTATGAGAAGCTGACGCCGCCGCGGGTGATGACTTCCGAGGGCGAGGTCATCTCCGGTGAGTTCAACACCGGCAACATCCCCCGGGGCGCTTTGCCGGGCATACCCGTTTCAGCCGGCACCATCGAGGGTAGGGCGCGGGTCGTTTTAAAAATGGCGGACGCCGACATAGAGGAGGGCGATATCTTGGTTACCGCCTTCACTGACCCCAGCTGGACGCCGGTATTTGTGTCCGTTAAAGGGCTGGTGACGGAAGTTGGCGGGCTGATGACCCATGGCGCCGTCATTGCGCGGGAATACGGCCTTCCGGCAGTGGTAAGCGTGGAAAACGCCACCAAGCTGATCAGAGATGGACAGAGGATTCGGGTGAACGGAACGGAAGGGTATGTGGAAGTGCTGTGACAGTCCCAGGAGTACAACTCCCGGGAGTTATCTTACTTTCATTGGTTTAGAATAGTAATGGATTTTTAGACCCTATTATCCTTTAGGAAAGGGGCAACCAGTATGAATCGGTACGTTTTCTACTTCAATGAAATAGACAAATCCAGTCTGGCCAGCGTGGGGGGTAAAGGAGCAAACCTGGGCGAACTGTGCCGTATTCCCGGGATTGTGGTGCCGGCAGGTTTTTGTGTGGCTACAAGCGCTTACAGGGATTTCGTGAATACGAGCAGGGAGTTTGCCGCCTTGCTGAAAACCCTGGAATCAATTAATGCTGAATCAATGGAGGAACTCAAGGCCGCGGGAGAACGCATGCGCACTCACTTGGAAAATCTGGACATTCCCGCCCCTATCCAACAGGAGATCATCCAGGCCTGGCGAAAGACCGGCAGTCATCATGCCTATGCCGTACGCTCCAGTGCCACGGCGGAAGACCTGCCGGGAGCGTCTTTTGCCGGACAGCAGGATACTTTCTTGAATATCGAGGGTGAGAAGAACATCCTTGACAGTGTCCGAAAGTGCTGGGCTTCTCTGTTCACCGACCGGGCCATCGCTTACCGGCAGAAGAATGGTTTCCGGCATGATCAAGTATTGCTGGCCGTGGTGGTACAGCGGATGGTCTTCCCCGAAGTGTCGGGGATCATGTTTACGGCCGATCCGGTGACCGGCAACCGGAAAATCGTATCCATCGATGCCAGTTTCGGCCTGGGCGAGGCACTTGTGTCAGGCGTTGTCTCCGCCGATTTGTACCAGGTAAGAGCGGATAAATTGATCAAGAAACAAATAGCAAAGAAAGAGATCGTCATCTATGCCCGGCCTGAGGGCGGGACAGCAAAAGTGGAACTTGAGGGAGAGAGGCAGACCGCCCCGGCTTTATCGGAAGAACAAGCGGTCAGGCTGGCCCGGATGGGACGAAGTATCGAAAATCACTTTGGTTCTCCCCAGGACATCGAGTGGTGTCTCGCTGACAATAAAATATTTGTTGTGCAGAGCCGGCCGATTACGACTCTCTATCCCGTTCCCAAAGCCGACGATGATAAACTTCACCTTTTCCTGTCTATCGGCCATCCGCAAATGATGACTGAGGCTATAAAGCCCCTGGGGATATCGGTATTCAGGACTGTTTTTCCTTTCGGCAAAAGATCGCCTCAGGCAGAGAGCGATCTGCTGCGAGAAGCCGGCAGCAGATTGTATCTCGATTTGACCCCGATGCTTGAGTATCGGGAGGCAAGGAAACGATTGCCCGAAATGCTGCTCAATCTTGATGAATCAATGAGCCGGGCGGTGCAGGAATTCGTTGAGCGAGAGGAATTCCAGGCTGCGGCGCAGCCCGGCAAAAGAGTGGAGTTTGGGCTGGTAAAAAAGGCCTTTCCGACGGGCTTTGCCGTCCTCAGAAATATCCTGTACCGTGATAATTACCAGGCCATTGATGAGATGAACCGGTTTATTGCCGAGCAAGTCAAGGAAAACAGGGCTAAGCTGCAAGAGGTGTCGGGTGCGGATAGAATCGCGCAGATTCAGGAAATGCTGTCTACTTTAATACCAAGGGTTGTTCCGATGGTAGCCCAGTACTTGCCGACCGCGATCATTACTTTCAAGCTCATTGAGAGTCTGTCCAAGAAGTGGCTTGGTGACGCAGCCGAATTGGGCAACATCAGTAAATCCCCGCCGGGGAACGTAACCACGGAAATGGGATTGGCGCTGGGAGATGTGGCCGATGCCGTGCGTAATTATCCGGCGGTGATCGAATACCTGAAGCGGGCAGCCGACGGAACATTTTGGGATGGCCTTAAGACTGTTCCCGGCGGAGAAGAGGTGCTGCCTGTTTTCTTAAGTTTTTTCGAAAAGTATGGTATGCGGGGGACGGGTGAAATCGACATTACCCGGTCGCGGTGGCGTGAGGCTCCGACCCAGTTGGTTCCCGCCATTCTGAGCCACATTAAGAGTGTCAGACCCGGGCAGCATCGCTGTGATTTCCTGGCCGGGAAAGAGGATGCTGAACTTGCCGCCGAAAGGCTGCTTGAGCGCCTGCGGCAAACGCCCCGTGGATCCTTCAAGGCCAGACGCATGCAGCGGCTGATCAGGGTGCACCGCTCATTGATTGGGATCAGGGAACATCCCAAATACTATGTTATGCAAAACTTCGATCTGATCAAGCAGGCCATTTTGCAGGAGGCCGATGAACTGGTGGCGGCCGGAGTTCTGGATCGCCCGGAAGAGGTGTTTTGGTTTTCGCTGCAGGAGATCAAGGAAATGATCGAAACACAGTGGGTGGATCGCAAAGTTGTTGCTCAGCGCAAAGAAAAATATGAACATGATGCCAAGCTGACTCCGCCCCGGGCTATAACCAGCGAGGGAGAGATCATCACCGTTAAACCGGGAGCCGAGGTCCCACCGGGCGCGCTGACCGGGAGCCCGGTGTCGGCCGGCACCATCGAGGGCCGCGCCCGGGTCATCCTCAGGCTGGAAGAGGCTAAAATGGATAAGGGGGATATCCTGGTGGCGCCGTACACCGATCCGGGCTGGACGCCGTTGTTCCCCCTAGCGGCCGGTCTGGTAACGGAAGTCGGAGGCTTAATGACCCATGGCGCCGTGGTGGCCCGGGAATATGGCATGCCGGCGGTGGTGGGGGTCGATAACGCCACGAAGCTGATCAGAGACGGACAGAGGATCCGGGTGAACGGAACGGAGGGGTATGTAGAAGTGATATGAATGCTTAATTCTTCGGAGATAAAATTTAGCCCGGTAAATCCATGAATTTACCGGGCTAACCCAACTTTTTTCCCACCAGGATGGTAAAGTCAACGGTGAGCCGTATAAAAATTTCGGTTTAAACAGGATTTCGTTGCCCGGCTTTTTGAGCCATTAAATCTGCGAACTGGCGTTGATGTTGTTGAATAGTGTTCTGATGTTGCAGCAATTTCTGTCTTAAATCTTCGCTGCCGGCGTCCGCAGCAAGACGGGCAAAAGTGGCGGCTGTCATTTTTTCAAATTCCGCTGCGTCAAAAAGCATATCAGCTTCATTCATTTTATGCTATCACTCCTATTGAGGGAATTTATTCATCATCTGCTGAAATTCTTGGGCAGTTTTTTGTTGAACTTGGCTGATTTGATTGAATAAGTTCTTTACCTGTGGGTCAACTGCCTGCTGACTATAAAATTGATATTTTTTAGCGGCTAAATCTTCTAATTTGTAAGCATCCCGTGCAACGTAATAATCCTTTGCCAAGATATCACCCCCCTTCCCGCCTATAATATTTTGCACATCTTCATAAGATATATTCATTTCTGCTCCGCTTTTGGTTTAAAAAGTAAACGGCTGCATATTACACAAAAAAAGAGGGCCGGAAATGCTTAAAGATAAAAAACCTCACAATTGGGGTGTTTTTATTATGCACTAACAGGAACATTTTGGGTAATCATAGAGTCTTTAATATAAATGATCCGAAAATCAAGATTTAACAAAGGGATTACAGGCTTGATATAAGCCTTGAAATGTTGTTGGCATAACAGGCCAGTGGTCAATGATTGGGGATAGGAGGGTATAAATGCGAAAGATTGTTTATTTGCTTCTGACTGTGCTTTGGGGTTTATCCCTGGTGGGGTGCGCCACAGGTGGGCAGAACCCGCCTGCGCCGGGTTCCGATATGAATGGACGGCTTACCTGGCTGGAAGAGCTTAATATTTCAGAAGATAAATTCAAAGACCCGGGAGAGATTGATCAGGCCTGGGAGATAGGAGTTTCAAATGGATAAATTTTTTCCTATTGCCCCGATGGATAGAACTTCTAAAATAATGTCAAATCCATTCACAACTATCATTGCTATTTGCAGTATCGGTTTAATTTGGCTAATACCATACATATTCTCACCGCGCGGTTATAAAGTAACGCCCAAAGGTATAATCATACAGCTTAAGTTATCCTCTCATTTTATAAGCAAAGATAAAATAAAATCCATTAAGTTGGTTGGTTCAATAGAACCTGGTAACGGAATTACTTGGTTATCCGGACAATTCGGATACGCAGGGTTATTTGCATTAAAAAGTGGCTCAATGGCTCGTGTATATGCAACATGCTGGGATAATATGGTCCAGATACAAACGGATAACATTGATCCGTATTTACTATCGCCTCAAGACCCAGTGAATTTTGTTAAAAGCGTTAAAGAATTGGACAGGTTGAAATCAGGATCCAGGTGAACGGACTCATGGGTTAGCATGACATTGACAAATCGGTCTTAATTTAGTACCATATTTGTACCGAGGTGATAACGCAATGAATATTAAAGAAGATATTAGGCCTATTTCTTATATTAAAGCCAATGCGGCTGAGATTTTGGCGCAAGTAAACGAGAGCCACAGGCCTGTCTATGTTACTCAAAACGGAGAAGCTAAGGCGGTTCTGTTGGATACTGAATCCTATGAAAAAATGAAGAAGGCTCTCGGTTTATTAAAATTACTGGCCCAAGGGGAACGTGATATAATCGATGGAAAAGTCTTATCGCAGGAAGATTTTTTTTCGGTTATGGATCGCGGCTTTGATAATATAAGACCATGACTAAAGAGCCATATCAGGTATTCTGGACACAAACTGCCCAGCAGGATTTAAAAAAAATAATTGAATACATTGCCGCTGATAGTGAAATTCAAGCGAAAAGAATTTATTTTGCAATTAAACAAAAAGTCGATGACCTACAGTATATGCCCCTTCAGGGAAGAATTGTTCCGGAATTAAGATATTATGGTGTATTAACCTACAGGGAATTAATTAGACCGCCTTGGCGAATTATTTATAAAACTGAAGAAAACAAAGTATGGGTGCTTGCAGTAATTGATGGAAGAAGAAATGTGGAGGATATATTGCTTGATAGATTCATTTAGTTAGCGGAGTATTTGAAATTGTCGTCATTTAAAAAGAAAACGCACGCTAAGGGAACTGATTTAGCGTGCGTTTTTTAGTGGCTCGCTACAGAGGACCCAGCCTTTTTAAATAATTTTAATTAGCAAAAGTTCAACAAATTTGCTCAGACGTTGCTTATGGATTCGAGTATTCCGATAAAGTACTAGCTGATACAAAAAGTCTCTTGAATGGTCCAGATTTAACAGATAAAGAAAAAGAATTTGTGAATGAGTTAATAAAGGCTTTCAATTTATTTAAAAAATTGAAAGGGGCAGGTGTGTACATACTGTACAGATTATTATATTCGGAGAGCTAAAAAAAATACATTTTCCTGAACAAACTTGATCTTCAATCAAGTGTCTACGGTTGAACCACAAACTTTGGGAACTTTTGGCTGAAAAGTTCGTCTAAATAGGTGAATGGTATAACAGGGAGTGGATAAATTGAAGCTAGCCGAAGCATTGCTAGAAAGAAAGAGTATCAAGGAACAGCTTGATACCCTTCGGGAACGTTTAATACACAATGTTAGGATCCAGGAAGGGGACGAGCCCACGGAAAAACCGCAAGAACTTATGGAAAAGATTAACGAGTCGGTTGATCGGCTGGAAAAGATGATTATCAACATCAACCGGATTAACGTGCGGACAAAACTATCGGACGGCGCCACAATAATGGAGGCTATTGCGCGAAGGGACATGCTCAAACTGCGTCATGATACTCTTACTGCGGCACTTCAAACTGCCACCGAGCCGATTATCAGGTTGAGCCGTTCGGAGGTGAAATTCCAGGTTACGGTGGATGTTAAGGAGATGCACCGGGAGTTGGACAGGATGGCTAAGGAATACAGGGAACTTGACGCATCCATTCAGGCTGTGAATTGGCTGACCGATTACACTGAAGGTTAACATTATTCATTTTGGTGTAGCGTGGGGTCCTTGGCTGCTGAGGGCACTTCCCCGCCGGAGGTACCATATCCGGCCGTAGTCTCCGGTAACGGGGGTTTCGTCAACTACTGAGGTTAATCAACCAAGATGGGAAGGTAAAAGCGTAAGAGTTAATGCTTACATGTTTACCGCTAAGCTTTGCCAAAGGGTATTACCAGTGCCGGCAATCAGGGAATCCGCACGAGGGTGGGAAGTGGGTAACCCGGACGTTTATATGCGTCCGGGTTTTAAATTCGATATTATAATTTCAGGGTGATTACCTGACACTTTTTAGCATTTCTTCTGTTGAAGCAACGTTAAGAAAGTGTTGCTATTATTTTTCTCAGGACCCGCTAAATACCAGGCGCCCGAACGGTTTTATCGGGCTTGCTGCACGGCGCCGGGCTTGAAGGATGGCTCTATATGTATTGTCATTTGGTCATAATATTCTTTTTCATCTCGAGGGTAAGAAATAATAAAGGTATTGGTTGAGCCCTGGCCCACAAAGGTTTTTGAATAATAAACATAGTCATCTTTGATCCACGAAAGCACAAACCAGCTGCTGCCTACCTGTTGGTAGGCTATTTTTGTTTGGGCATATTTTTGGGATGCCTGGTATAAGTCCTGTAAAGAGTCGCCCTCCCTGACGTAGGAGCCAAAGGCCTTTAATTTAGCCTGTCCGTCCGGCGAGGTAAACACCATGCCGTTACCGTTGGCCAGTGTTTCTTTCATTTTAAATTCTCGGGGGTAGTCAATAGTAAAACCAAACCGCTCATTGGTGTATTTTTCGTAAGTTATATTTTTTTTTACCTTGCCATCCTTCTTATCATTATTATCCTTCACATCCTTCTCATTATCCTTCTCATCCTTATCAACCTTTTCATTATAATCCTCGGATTCTTCTTGCTCCAAGTTTGCTTGTTCTTCCGTACTATCAACCGGCAGTGGTGCTCCCTTATTTACCAATTGAATGCCTGATTGGTTGTCGACTATAGCCTGGCTGTCTTGTTTTACCCTTTGGGGCGTAAATAGGGCACTTTTAGCAAAGCCGAACCCGGCAGCAAATAAAATAAGCACTATAGCTAAAGCGCCGGTGGCCCATTTGTAATTTGGTTTTTCCCTGTAAGGGAGCGCCTGGGTGGGGTTGCTGCCTGCACCGGAAGGAGGTAGCTTCATTGTCAATCCCTGGTCCGGGTTTAAAATTACCGTAGGGGAATCATCCGTATGGCTTTGATCCGTTACGTTAAGCAGGTACATTACTTCCAGCACGTTTGACGGGCGGTCGTCCGGTTTCAGCTGCAAAGTTTTGTGGATGGCTTTTTCCAGCTGCGGCGAAACCTCCGCTATACTGCTGATGGGCTCAAAATGAAAAGGCGTTTTGCTGGGGTCTTGCGCCGTCAACAGGTAATAAAGGGTCGCGCCCAGGGAATATATATCCGACCGGGCATCGGTTTGGCCTTCCCCGTATTGTTCAGGCGCGGAAAAACCGATGGAGCCGTAAGTTACCGTATCCGTTGTTTTTCCCGGCTTAAAGTGCCTGGCTATGCCGAAATCGATAAGTTTTATCCGACCCTGGGGGGTAAGCATAATGTTGGCCGGCTTAAGGTCACGAAAAATTATTGGCGGTTTATGGCTGTGCAGGTAATACAGCACATCGCCAAGCTGCTGCGCCCAGTTTAATACCTCGGCTTCCGGTATGGGGCCGCGCCGTTTGAGCACAGCTTCCAGGGTTTCCCCTTCAATAAAATCCATCACCAGGTAAAGCCGGTTGTCCGGACCCTGAAAATAGTCCCAAACCCGCGGCAAAGCAGGGTTGTCCAGGCAGATTAACAGGCCGGCCTCGCGCTCAAATGCTTCTATAGCCGCATTCACATTGTCTGGCCCGACGGCATGGATGCTCATTTCCTTAATGGCCACCACCCGGTCTTTCAGTCGCCGGTCCAGCGCTTTATAAACCGCCCCCATCCCGCCGCGGCCGGCCAGCTTTACCACTTGATAACGGTCTTCCAGCAGGGTATTGTTTGCAATTAAACGGGTTGAGCTGCCTAACCGGCACCCGCAGTGGCTACAAAATGCGTTTTCAGCTGCGTTATCGTTGCCGCACAAAGGACATTTAACCATTGTAAACCCCCAAGTACGTATAATATTAATACAAAATTACCCATGATTTTATATACGCAGGAGCCTGGCTTTTTCCAGTGTCCTCTAATTAAATTTTATGTTTTTTTTGATAATGGCCATCTGAAGGGGCTATTCAACTGGTTTGTAAATGGTCTGACCCTCATGGCGTAAGATTATCCTATTAGATATAGCTTGACAAAATATTAAAACTTGGTAATATTAAATTTAGTGAGTATTTACTAACCTAAAATGGTAATAAAATGAAATACCTTAGAACTAACGCTGCTTGCTACAGTGAAATCAGACATATCATGCAAGAGCCGGTTACAAAATAGTATTTCCGGGACTGAAAGGGGATATTTTACGTGGAGGTAAGTAAACATTTACTAACTAAATGGACAATTGTTAAAAAGCTGTTTATATTTCTATTAATTATTGGGCTCTTGGCCCTTACCGGTGTGGTAGGTATGACGCGCATACGACAAATGTATAATATGCCACCAAAAGAACAGCATGTGGGGATTCCGGTAGAAACTGTTACCGCCGGCCGCGGGGCGGTGACCAGGAGCATGGAGTATACGGGTACAGTTGAATCGTATTCCGTCTCCTCTCCGGCGGCCAAAATTAGCGAGCGGGTGGAAAAAGTGGCTGTGCGGGAGGGTGATCGGGTAAATCCCGGCGATGTGCTGATAACTCTAAGCGCTGCTGAATTACAAAGCAAAGTAGATACACTGTCCCGCCGGGTGGAGACGGCCAAACTTAATTTAGCGCACCGGGAAAGCGAAGTCCAAGTTTATAAGGTGCTGGCTGAAGAAGGGGCCATACCGGAACATGATTATAACAATATAATTTACAACCGGGATACCGCCGCTGCCTCTTTGCGCGAAGCGGAAGCCCTGTTGGCTGAGGCCCAATTGGCTCTGAATAATACAATTATTCGTTCGGAAATTGCCGGTGTTGTTGCCGCCGTAGATATAGAAGCAGGTGACCAGGCGACACCGGGTAAACCTCTAATAAGCGTGGTGGATGCAGATAATTTAAAAGTGCTTATACAGGTTATTGAAAATGACCTGCCTCTGATCCAGCCGGGTATGCCGGCAAAGATACATTTTCCGGGTGGTCGCCATATTGAAGCATCAGTGGGGCAAACTTATCCCATTTTGGATAGTAAAACTCGCAGTGCTACCGTGGAAATCCCGCTGCCGGTCAAACAAGTGCGGGAGCAAAAAGTATTGTCCGGTATGAGTGCCAATGTAGTGTTGGTTCTGGCCCAAAAAAAAGATGCGCTGCTGCTGCCGGTAGATTCGGTGGTTCAGCGGCAGAGTAAATCATATGTATTCCTGGTTGAAAACGGCAAAGCTGTACAGACCGAAGTAAAAACCGGTATTTCTGACTGGAACAACGTAGAAATTATCAGCGGCATTGATGCCAAAAACCAAGTTGTTTTACGCCCGCCATCCGACTTGCGCGACGGAAAAGATGTATATCTCTTGGATGGGGGTAGTAAATCATGAGGCTCTCCGAATTTTCCCTGCGCCATCGCTATACTGTTTTCGCCCTGATCCTGGCTATTATATTTTTTGGTGTCAATGCCAAAGGTAGTATGAATGTTGAACTGTTTCCCGATACTGCGCCGCCTCTGGTCAACGTGGTTACTTCTTATCCCGGCGTGGGGGCTGAAGATGTGGCATCCGAGGTTAGCGAAACGCTGGAGGATGAATTTGCCACCCTGGACGGGGTTCGGGCGGTTAAATCAACCTCTCAGGATGCTCTTTCCCTGGTCAAAGTAGAATTTAATTACGGGGTAGATGTTAACCTGGCCGCGGTAGATGTCCAAAATGCCGTATCCCGTGTGGGCCGGGATTTGCCGGTGGGGGCCCTGGAACCAAGGGTGCTCAAATTCAGCACCTCCGACCGCCCGGTTATTACATATGCTATTAGTGGTCGCGGGCTTGATCTTACCGCGGTACGTGATCTGGTGGAAAATGAGATTAAGGACAAGTTGCAGTTGGTTGAGGGTGTGGCTGCCGTGGATATTTTCGGCGGTTACGAAAACCAGGTTAACGTGCTGCTGGACCGGCACCGGATGGATGCCCTGGGACTTTCCCCTGCCCAGGTAGCGGAGGCATTGCGCAAACAGAACATTACCGGTCCGGGGGGGAGCATAGTCCAGGAGGATAAGGAGATAATTATCCGAGTGGTGGAGAGTTACTCCCATCCGCGCCAGGTGGAGCAAACCATAGTTGCCGACCGGAACGGTGGAGTTGTGCGGATAAAGGACGTGGCCCGGGTGGAAAGTGCCACCTCCCGTCCCACTGCGGCATATAGTAAGGACAGCACCGATGCCATAGCTTTATTTATTCTCAAAAAGAGTGGAACCAATACCGTGGAGGTGGTTGATAACGTCACCAAAGCGGTGGCCGGCCTGCGCAACGCTTATCCAATGCTGGAATTTACGGTGGCGGACGACGATTCGGACTTTACCCGGCAGGTAGTGAGCGGCATGACGGGCAGTATTATGTACGCCCTGGTTTTTACCGCCCTGATTATATTGCTATTTATTGCCAGTATCAGGGAGTCGCTGGTGGTGAACATTTCCATGCCCATGACTTTTCTCTGCACACTGGCTTTGATGCGGGCCTTTGATTTAGAGCTTAATATGGTGACTTTGTCGGCATTGATTCTCAGCGTTGGTGTTGTAGTGGACAATTCCATTGTGGTGGTGGAAAATATCAGCCGGCACCGTGAGGAGTTTGGCAAAGATTACATGCAGGCGGCGCTTGATGGCGCGGGTGAAATCACCCTCCCGGTGCTGGCCGGGTCTGCCACAACGGTAGTGGTGCTGCTGCCGCTGTTGTTTATCGAGGGATTTGTGGGACGGGTTTTCGCTCCCTTGGCATCAACTCTAATACTGGCCATCTTGGCATCGCTGTTTATCTCCCTGGCCATTATCCCTCTATTTACAGTATTGTTGCCGGCCAAGCTGCTGCACAGGGGGGATCGTGCGGTGGCGGCGGCAGCCGGCCCGTTCAACCGCATGATGGAGTTGCTAAAAGGTATTTACCTGAGGTTGCTGGATACGGCCTTATCTCAACGGGCGGCTACTCTGTTGCTGGCGCTGTTTCTTTTGGTAATGGGTGCCAGATTAATGGCCGGTCTGGGGATGGAAGTATTGCCCCGGATGGACGCCGGAACGTTCTTTATTGACCTGCGGACACCGCCGGGATATTCACTGGCACAAACCAGGCAGGTGGTGGAGCGAGTGGAAAAAATACTGGATGGCCAGACAGAAGTGGTATCATATAGCACAAAAATTGGTTACGAGGGCGGTGCCAGGTACCTGGGGGAATCCGGTGCCATGAGTGTTAACAGTGCCTACATTACGGCTCAGTTGACCTCGCGAAAAGCAAGACAGCAAACCATTATAGATATACTGGAGGAAATCAGACAGCAAATTAGGCAGGTGCCCGGAATAGAAACATTTGTGGTCAAGGAAAGCGGCAGCACCGCTGTCGCCACTACCAGTGCTCCCATTGATGTTAGAATCAGCGGACGTGACCCGGCGGTGCTGGAAAGGCTAGCCGGTGAGGTGGCCGGTAAAATAGCTAATGTGCAGGGGGTAGTTAATATTTACAACAGTTGGAGTATGAACAGCCCGGAATTGCACGTGGAGGTTGACGAGGAGCGGGCCGGTGCGCTGGGGCTTGATGCCGAAGCGGTAACCCGCCAGCTGTTTGGCAGTCTGGAAGGAATAAACGCCACTGAATTAGAGGTGCCGCAGAGGGACAATGTGAAAATCCAGGTGCGTTACGATGATAAATATGCCGGTACGGAAGGCGATCTGGAAGACGTACTATTAAACGGCGGCCCGGGTATCAGTGTGCCCTTGCGACAGGTAGCCCGTGTGGAAAGTTTACTGGGTCCCGACCTGGTTACCCGGGAAAACGGGGAACGTACCATTGATGTATTGGGCTATGTTATGACTCGACCCCTTAGCCAGGTGACTGCAGATATTCAAAAAGAACTGAAAACAATAAACCTGCCCGATGGTTATCAAATTGCACTGGTGGGGGAACGTTCCGACTTGCTGGACTCCAAAAGTGACCTGCAGCGTGCTTTGCTGGTGGCCGTGCTGGGGGTATATCTGGTATTGGTGATGCAGTTCCGGTCTTTTTTACACCCGCTGACCATTATGTCCGCCATTCCTCTGGTGCTGACGGGGGTGGCCCTAGCTTTGATTTTGGCCGGAAAACCGGTTTCCATGCCGGTACTTCTGGGCTTGATCCTGCTGGCCGGTACCGTGGTGAATAATTCCATCCTGTTGGTGGATCATATCAACGCGGCCAGGCTAAGGGGCGCGGACCGGCGGGCTGCCTTATTGGAAGCGGTGGCGACCCGTTACCGGCCCATTATGATGACGGCACTGTCCGATGTGGCCGGCATGTTACCCCTGGCCCTGGAATTATCGGTGGGGTCGGAGCGTTTTTCGCCGCTGGCCACTGCGGTTGTAGGGGGTATTCTTTCGGCGACGCTGCTGACCATGGTGGTAATTCCGGTGATCTACTCGGTTCTTGATGATTTGGCTCGCAAAGTTGTTTACCATGAATAAACCAAAAAACTCGTCATAACCGCCGGTATGGATTATGGCGAGTTTTTTATGTTCAAGCAATATATGAAAGATTATTCTGTAAAAGGACTGTGCCTAAGAGGGAACCGGAAAATGGCCTTGACAAAAAATAATAACCTTATAATATTAAATTCAGTAAGTGTTTACTAACCCAAAGGAGTACTTATAATGAAATACCATAGAGTGAATACCGGCGATCGCCGTTTACAAATTGCCCGGGCAGCATTGCAAATTATTGCCCAACAGGGGGTGGGTAGACTTACCACAGCCCGTTTGGCCAGGGAAGTGGGGCTGTCGGAGGCCGCCATATATAAGTATTTTGATAGCAAGGACGATGTGTTATACTTTGCTTTGAAATTTGTTCACGATACGCTAACTTCCAAAATGGAGCAGATTATCTCAGGCAAGGGAGATCCTGTTGAAAAATTAATTAAGTTGATTCAATTTCAATTTGCTTTTCTGGGGGAAAATCAGGGTGTTCCTCGGGTTATCTTTTCTGAACAATTATATCTTGGCAACAACGAGCTCAGGCAAATGTACTTGCAAACCATTGATAAGTATTTTTTATTCCTACAAAGATTGGTGAAAGAAGGTATCCATGAAGGTATATTTAGAAAGGAATTAGACCCTGAAATGGCGGCCACGGCTTGTATGGGGTTGGTCCAAACCACCGTATTTCGCTGGTCCTTGACGGAAAACAAAACCGATCTAAACAGCAAGGTAAATCAAATAATTTCTTTTTTAAAAGATTGCTGGGGATATAGTAATACGTGAACAATCGCAACTGTTGCAATTCCCAAGTCACATGAACCAGTGTTGACAGAACCGGGAAGTTGGGTTATATTCTTTACAAAATGCATATTTAGTTTTACAGGTGCCAGCAATTTGTTGGAGAATAGGGAACCGGGTGAAATTCCCGGACGGACCCGCCACTGTATTGGGGAGCAATTGTCATTACCACT
>JGI2924J29684_1077685_pt1 | contig 20726 bp, 21 predicted proteins | sample BenlonsequencITS_FD_29684 | JGI IMG/M metagenome (IMG submission 29684)
CCCGCGATCCGCTCAACGGGCCGGCCCGCCTCGACACCAGACACGCCGACAGTGATGGCTTCCTTGATCTGATGCCGTCAGATATGCAGGAAGACCTTGCAGCTTGAGGTCTGATCGGCATCCGTGCCCTGCAATTGATGGTGCCGCTGCTGCAGAGCAGCCTCTCCCAGGCTGGCTACATCGCTGTCGCTGAGGCCGCGCGCCAGTTTGCGGGCCTGCTCGTGCTGTCCTGCGCTGACATCGATGCATGCCCGTACCAGCGGGCTGGCTGCCAGAAACTGGCTTGCATCGGACGGCTTGAGCAGGTGACTCGACTGATCGGCCTGGTCCAGCAGATGGGAGGCCAGAGCGGGATCGACAAATCGCGCGATTTCCGCATTGTCGATCTGCGAACCGATGGTATGCGTCGAATGCAGACCATGCAGCTTGACGACATTGGCATTGTCCTGGGGGATCAGCTCCGCCGCCTTGGCGTATTCGCCCATTCCGGCCCAGGCTCTCATCATGTCTCCTGTCACCATGGCCGACATCCAGGGCGTCTTGCTGCTGAACTGGGCTACCCTGGGTTGCAAGGCCTGGAGGTGGCGCAACGCAGCCGCATCGTCCCGGTCGGCAATTTCAGCTTCGGCGACAAACAGCTCGACATGCAGGGTCTCCGGACTGTCCGGGCCGAGCCTGGTGCTTGCCATGTCTCTGGCCTGGATCAGATAGGGCATGCCTCTGCTGCATTGGCCGCTGTCGCAGAGGGTCTGTCCCAGGTATTCCTGGGTGCGGATGACGACGGCAGGATTGTTCTTGCCCAGTTGCAGGGCGAAGGGGAGAGCCTTGGCATACATCGAGGCGGCCGCGGCATGGTTTCCCGCATTCAGCAGGCGACTGGCCTGCTGGTAGTAAAAGGTCGTGGCACTGGCGGGATCAGTTTGCAGCTTGCCTTGTCGTTCGGCGACAACAACGGGGGCCAGAACCTGATCCGCTTCGGCCTGGCGGCCCATGTTTTCCAGGGCATTGGCATCATGCATCCGCAGAATGTAGTCGTTGTTGCCATGCAGCTCGGTATGGGCGCTGTACAGCTGGATGGCCTTGTCGTACTGCTGATGCGCCAGTTCGAATTCACCGCGATCGGCGTGGATCAAGCCCAGCATCTGGCGCAGCTTGATTTCCGGCCGGGGCTGGCCGACAAAACTGGCGGAAATCCTGGTTTCGGCGCGAGCAATCGCCTGGTTCAGGCTGAGATCGGTGCCACCGCCATACATGGGATTGGCCAGGCCGACCAGGTCCCGCATCAGAAACCGGTCCACGGCAGCGAAGTCGGCCCGGGCGTTGCTGGCGACCAGGGTCTGGGCCTTGGCCTCGGCCTCGGCCGTCAGTGCTTTGCGGGTTTCGACCTGGGAGCGGTGTGCATAGAACAGCGAGGTCAGCATGCCGGCCAGCAGCACGGCCATCGCGGCAATCGCCCAGGGTCGGCGGGCTCGCGCCAGTGCTGCCCGACGTTCGGCGAGGTCGATGCGCTCGCGCACCATCGCTTCCAGTTCGGCCTTGCGGCGACGCTCATCCAGACTGCGCAGTCGTTCGGCCAGCTGGCTGGCTGATGCGATGCGTTGCTCCGGATCGCCGTGGGCCGCATCGGCGATATCCCGACGCAGCAGGGGATCGCTGATGTCCTGCTCCCAACCGCTGGCCAGCGGGCGACGGAAATCCCCTGCCAGCAGCTGATACAAGGTCACGCCCAGGGCATAGACATCGCTTTTGATGGTGGGCGATTCACCGGCCAGCACTTCAGGGGCCAGATACAAGGGGGTGCCGGTTTCGGAGGACAGCAGCTGGGTCTGGGTCATGCCCAGCACGGTGATGCCCAGCTGCGCCAAGGCATCATTCTGGCTGACCCGGCTGCTGCCGAAGTCCGTGACCCGCAGTTGCAACTGATCGGCGTCGCTGTCCACCAGCAGATTTGCCGGCTTCAGATCCTTGTGCAGCACACCCACGCCATGGGCTGCGGCCACCGCATCCAGCGCCTGCAGAAACAGCTCGATACGGCGGTCTTGCGGCAGGGCCTCGATGCCCGGCTGGCGGTCCAGACTGATGCCGCCATACTCGAATTCGACAAAATAGGGGGCCTGCTCGAAATCCCAGTCGATCAGCCCGACCAGGTCCGGTCGCGGTCCCAGTGCCTGCGCCAGCAGCCGGCCGACGGTCACTTCGCGCTTGAGGCCGTCCAGACGCCGGCCGTCCAGACTGAACTTGAAGACCCGGCTCTGACCGGTCTTGCTGTGACGTGCCAGCCAGACCTCACTGTCGCCACGGCGGTCGAGAGCTTCCTCCAGCCGCCAGTGGCTGCGACGGGGCACGCTGTCGCCCCGCTGCAGTCGGCTGACTTCCGGAATGTGTCCGGTCGACCTGCGCTGAACCTTGGCGTCCAGCCGGTAGCCGACGCGTGGCAAGGTCACGATGATGCTCTGGTTTTCGTCGTGCAGGGCGCGGCGCAACTTGCCGATCGCATTGGTCAGTGCGGCCTCGACCACCACCCGGCCTTCCCATACCGAGGCAAGCAGCTCTTCCTTGGTCACCGCCTCCCCGGCGTGGCGCAGCAGATATTGCAAAACATCCAGCGGCTTGCGTTCGAGGCTGACCGCCTCGCCAGCCACGCTCAACTCCCAGCGGCCCTCATCGAACTCGATCTCGCCGAAGCTCCAGAGATACAAGACAGGTGCCTCCGACAGGGAAGATGCCGCTGTCGGATCAAATGCTTCACTTGTTTGCATTCCCCGGATTGTCCTTGTATTTCAATGAATTGAATTTATTTCGAGTTTCGTTGGCTGCACGCCAAGGAAGCCCTTGCCGATCCGGTCATAAATGGGAGGCGACACAGAGCGACTATGGCGTTGGCACTGAAAGGCGAGCGGATCTTGAATGCGCGGCAAGATAATCCACTATTACCATGCCGAGGGCAAAGGGCGGGGCTTCTCCGCGCAGGAGCAAGATGCAGCCCTGATCGACCAGTGAGTGAGCGACCACGCATCCCAAATCGGCCAGACCGTGGAACTGAACTCGCAGGTCGGTCGCATGTCGGCAACCGGATGCCGGGTTCCTGAAGCGGGCCGGGCGGTCATCGCTGGCAGGCTCCAGTGGTCGGCTGGAGCCTGGTGCTGCTGGCGGTGCTGATCAGGCTCCATGCACCGATCATCTCGTCCGCTGCTTCAGTCTCGCCGAGGAAATGCGCGTATTGCTGGATCCGATGTAAGCGGATCGAGTGGGAGGCGGCCTTCGGTCTCTGGTAAGCGTTATATCGCTGATCAATGCATGGTTCTGCGGTCGGGCACGATCCATGCTACTGAGCATTAGCGGGTAAGGCTTCAGAGCTGATTGCCCAGGCTTGGAATAGTACGCTTGGATCAATACCAGTAGTGTCTTTCACGGTACCAATCGGTTCATCGCCGCCAGAAATACTTCCTGACGCGTCCGCTTGCGTTGGCTGATATGTTCCGCGCCGCCAAAGCTCAGTTGTACCGAAAGCATCTCGCCAGGTGGTTGACCGATTATCGCAAATCACGCGGCGTTGTTCAGAGCTTTCTTGGGGACATGGATGCCGATATGGAATATGAGCTCATACCCTGTCGCGGTATATCTCTATCCAAGATAAGATCTGCCATATTATGGTCGTTGGCGCGTTGAGGAGCGTTCGTTGGAACAGTGGAGTCATGCGGAGTTAGACGCTGCGGTAGAGTCGTATCTGTGGATGCTTGAGCAGCAGGCACAAGCCCGGCCGTTCGTAAAGATGGAGATCTATCGTCAACTGCAGGCGCGCTTTGGCCGAACCGAGAAGGCCTGGGAGTATCGCATGCAGAATATTTCTGCGGTTCTGGCCGATCTAGGTGAAGCCACCGTATCAGGGCTGCTGCCTGCACAGAATGTAGGTTCCAGAACAGCAAAAAAATTGAGAGATCTGCTTCATATTCATCGGCAGGAAGTACCTCCGCAGCGCTATAAGTATGGTGTTAAACGGACTTGGGAAATTATTTTATCGGCTGTACACGATTTGGGTGGCGAGGCGACTGTAAGCCAGGTCCGGGATCAATTACGGAATGACTATCCTGAATTTAACGCCAGTAATATAGGTGCTGATCTGGCACTGTTGACTGTGAACTCATTTTCGCGGACTTCATTTAGACCTAATCAAACGCCTCGAACCACGGATACCGATTCGGCTTATGACCGCTTGTACAAATCTGGACATGGCGCTGCTGCGGTCTATCAGCTTTACCAGCCCGAAATTCATGGCGTTTGGGAGATTTTTTCTGATGTCGAAGGGCGTAGCAAAAGCGGCTTTTCAGTTCGTCTGATCAATGCTCCAGCCCAGCATGGTTTGGCCAGATCCGAATCCGAAGTTGCCGCGTTGGATGACTTTGTAGTCGAGAGCGTGGTTGATGGTCGCAATCGGATTTACGCCAGTATTGTGCGCCGGCGTGGCCAACCTACATTTCGTAAAGATCTTTTGACGGCCTATGCAGGCCGATGCGCGATCAGTGGCTGCGATGTTACGGAAGTTTTGGAGGCCGCGCATATACATCCCTATCGTGGCGAAGATACCAATGTTGTCGCTAATGGGCTGCTATTGAGAGCTGATATCCATACACTCTTTGATCTGTACCTGCTCAGCATCGATCCGAGCACACTACGGGTCCGGGTGTCTCCGCAGCTGCAAGCCACTAGTTATGCTGAGCTTGAGGATAAGCCGCTGGTTGCACCCGCTGAGGGTGCAGCGGCTCTTAGCCGTAGTGCTATTGAATGGCATCGCAAGCAATGTGCATGGTGAGCGATTCGATACCTGGGTTTTGGTCTACAGGTATCGGGTTCAAGGCGACGGCATCAGGCCATCTGTGGACCTGGATCATTTTGTTCATGGTCGAGTTTGAGACTCGAGGTGATGCATCCGCGAGGCGGCCAGTTTTGATCGCGACATCGGGTCTGCGTGGATCAGCGCTACACCGAAAGCTAACCGGTCTTCGCGAAGGTGAGGGATTGCGGACACCGCAACGGCTGATATCACGTTGGGTTGGGCTGGGCTGGTACTGGAGCAATCCCATGGTCGCGGTGCACTGGCGGAATGATATGGCTGAAGCCAACAAAAAAGCCTGTCCTCACGGACAGGCTTTTTTGTTGAATCAATGGTGGCCGGGGAGGGAATCGAACCCCCGACACGGGGATTTTCAATCCCCTGCTCTACCAACTGAGCTACCCGGCCAAGGCGGGCATCAACTTGCGTTGTGTTTGCCTTGAGCCGCCTATTAAAGCTACTTGGGCCGACTGTGTCAACTATTCTTTCACTTCTAAGCCTGCTTTTCTTTCAGCGGGGCCGTGCACAGGAATCGATGCAGTGCTGATCCATGACGCAATTGTCTATTTACGAAGGACTTTTTGCATAGCGTGCCGGTGTCTGGCCGGCATGCCGGTGGAAGGCGACGCTGAAGGTGCTGGCTGAGCTGTAGCCGACGCGCTCGGCAATGTCGGCGATACTCGACCTGCCTTGGCGCAGCAGGTCTTTGGCTACGGCCATTCGCCAGGTCAGCAGGTACTCCATGGGGGGCCGGCCGACGCAGTGACTGAAGCGCTGAAAAAAGGCCGAGCGGGACATGGCCGCGATACCGGCCAATTGCGGCACGGTCCATGCCCGAGCGGGATCGGCATGGAACTGTCTCAATGCCGAGGCGACGCGTTCATCTGCAAGACCCCGGGCAAGCCCAGGGGCGCTGGTCTGCGTCGCCCCGGAGCGAAGGGCCTCGATCAGCAGCACTTCAGTCAATCGGACCAGCATGATCTCACGGGCGGGACGGCGCTTTCGTGATTCCTCTCGCAGCAGTTGCATCAGGGTGGTCAGTCGAGGTTGGTCATGCAGCAGGAGCAGGTCGGGCAGCAGTGAAAGCAGCAAGGCGGCATCGGTGGAGGCGAAATGACAGTAACCGACGAGCATGCGCACGTTGGGTGCGCCATGCGGATCCCCATGGCGCACCTCGCCATCGGGCAGGAAGGTGTGGGATTCGGCCAGCCCGGCTGGTACCGGCTGAAGACTGCTTGCGCTGAAATTGATGCTGGCGGGGATCAGCACGAAGTCGTCCTGCTCAAGCCTGATATCGGGCTCACCCTCGATATGCAAGTAACAGCCACCTTCAAGAATGGCGCAGTAGAAAGGGGTTGTGGCCTGGTTTCGGCTGACGCGCCACGCTCCGGCGCCACTGGACAGTTTGGCGTAAGGCGCGGCGGGACGCAGCAAGCTGACGACATCGGCGAGGGGATCTGTCATTTGGACGATTGCCAACAAATCACGGACTTTTGATTGTAGGTGATCCGTTGCAGCGGGGATATCGTGCCGGCTGAGGCATTCAAGGATGGACCCCGCTTCAACCCCTTGGCCGTCGCGATGCCTGAATTTGCCGCGACAGGCTTGTTTTTGCATACACAGGATTGCTTATGAAAACCATCTTGATCACAGGTTGCTCTTCCGGTTTCGGTCTGGATATCGCACGTCATTTTCTGGCGCGGGACTGGAAGGTCATCGCGACCATGCGGCAGCCGCGCGAGGACTTGCTGCCGGTTTCGTCGAATCTGCGTGTGCTGGCGCTGGATGTGACTTCTGCTGACAGCATCAGACAGGCTTTGCGGGATGCAGGTCCGCTGGATGCATTGGTGAACAATGCCGGCATTGGTTGGCTCAACGCGCTGGAAGGTACGCCGATGGAAGCGGCGCGGCTGATCTTCGAGACCAATACCCTGGGCACGATGGCGATGTGCCAGGCCGTACTGCCCGACTTCAGGCAGCGTCGAGCGGGCGTGATCGTCAATGTGACATCCACGGTGACGCTCAAGGATCTACCCTTGCTCTCCGTCTACACGGCCAGCAAGGCGGCGGTGAATGCTTTCACCCAGTCGCTGGCGCTGGAGCTTGAGCCGTTCAATATCCGTGCGCGACTGGTCCTTCCCGGGCGGGCGCCGGATACCCGCTTTGGTGAAAATGCCCATGCTTTGATGAAGGACGGTTTTCCGCAGGCTTATGCCGAGCAAGTGCAGTCAGTGTTTGCCGCTTTGCAGCATTCATCGGAGCCGGTCACCCATGCGGAAGATGTTGCCCGTGCGGTATGGCGGGCGGTGAATGATGAATCAGTACCGATGCATCTGGCCGCCGGTGCGGACGCGGAGATCTGGATGGCTGAAGCAGGACGCTGAACATTCGACCGCAGAACAGCAGGTCGCGAGGCAGACCCGCGGGTGCAGTTATCGGCCTGCAAGCAGGTGGAGGTCTGGTTCACGGTCGTTGGCGAGAGTGCTTTTCGTCGCCGGTCGGCGAACCTCGGAGGTTCGCCGAGGCCTGGATACCGGTGACATGAGGCCTTTTGTTCTGGAGCGGGAGGGATGGGCCGGGGGTGTACTCCAGCGCTGTGCCGGAGGACCCCACGGCGTTTCAATGAGACCGGCCAGCGGGATCGATGGCGATTAACTCGCCCTCCCGTACGTCGCGGGAGCAGCTTGTCGCCCCGCGGGCGTCAGTCCTGCTGATCCGGCGGGCGATAGCCTTCGGGCTGCTTGACGTCGCCGCCGAACAGGAATTTCTGCATTTCCTCGGTCAGCATCTTGCGGGCCTTGGGGTCCAGCGGATTCAGACGGTATTCGTTGATCAGCATGGTCTGGTGGTTGAGCCAGCGCTGCCAGCCTTCCTTGGAGATTTCGGCATAGATGCGCTGGCCCAGCGGGCCAGGCCAGGGGGCGAAGTCGAAGCCTTCGGCTTCACGACCCAGCTTGTGGCAGAAAACGGTACGGCTCATGGGTTCAGATCCTTGCAACGTTGCAGCAATTGCCGCACCGGGGCGGGCAGGCCCAGATGCAGCAGTTCATCATGTGGATACCAGCGATGGTCGCCGCCGTCAGCCACGGCGGGAACGGCTTGCACGCTGTCGAACAGCAGCGGTTCGATCCGCAGGCGGTAATGGCTGAAGATATGGTCGAAGCTGTCCAGCGCCAGTGCGTCGTCCAGTCTGGCATAGCGGCCGGCGGTATGCCACGCGCCGCCGGGATCGGTGGCTTCGGGCAGACTCCACAGGCCGGGCCAGATGCCGTCGACCGGTCGCTTTTGCAGCAGATAGCGGTGGTCCTGATCGCGCAGGATGATCATCACGGTCTGGCGGGTCGGCAGGCTCTTGGCCGGTCGCGGGCTGGGCAGGCTGTCGGTGAGGCCGTCGCGATGGGCGACGCAGTCGTCCTGCAAGGGGCAGGCCGGGCAGTCCGGCTGGCTGCGGCGACAGACCAGGGCGCCCAGATCCATGATGGCCTGGGTGTAGCGGGCCGTATCGGTCTGCGGCATGTGCTGCTCTGCATGCAGCCACAGCTGTTTCTCGATGGGGCCCAGACCGGGATAGCCGCTGATGCCGTGGTAGCGGGTCAGCACCCGTTTCACGTTGCCGTCCATGATCGGATAGGGCAGGCCGTAAGCCTGGGCCAGGATCGCGCCGGCGGTGGAGCGACCAATGCCGGGCAAGGCCAGCAGGGCGTCAAAGTCGGCCGGCAGCTCTCCCTCGTGCAAGGCCATGGCTTGTTTGGCGGCGGCATGCAGAAAGCGCGCACGGCGGTAATAACCCAGTCCGGACCATAGCCCCAGGACCTGGTCCTCGGAGGCGGCGGCCAGCGCCGGCAGATCAGGCAGGGCCTCGACGAAGCGCTGGAAATAGGACAGCACGGTGGCGACCTGGGTCTGCTGCAGCATGATTTCCGAGAGCCAGACCCGGTAGGCGCTGCGCGGATGCTGCCAAGGCAGGTCGTTGCGGCCGTATTGCTGCTGCCAGGCCAGCAGGCGGGGGGCGAGCTGGCTCATGGTTGGCGCCCCGTCGAAGCGGCGGGGGGCGGCGCGCTGCTGCTCATGGCCGGCTCGGCATCGATCTGCAAGCCTTCCAGATGGGTGTCGCCGATATCCAGCTGGTCGGCGCGCAGATGCCCCTGCCAATCGGGCAGGCTCAATGAGGGTGTCACGGTATTGGTTTTCAGCAGGGACCACCATTGCAGCATCTGGTCGGGCGGCAGCAGCAGGTCGGCCTGACCGTCACTGCCGTCGTAATGCAGTTCGAATTGAAGGGGGCGACCGGTGGCCGCCGGCAGCATCTGCAGTTGCAGTCGTGCCTCGGGCTTGTCCGGGCGTTGCACCTGACCTGCAAGTTGCAGGCTCAGGTCCCGGCCGCCCAGCCATTCCAGCCGGCCTTGCAGATGGGTATGCACGCGGCGGTCGTAGTCCAGCCGCCATTGCATCTGCTGCAGGCTGATCCCGTGCCGGCCGACAGCCGGCAGCATTTCCAGCTGCAGATTGAACGGGCGGGCATCGGCCAGGGTGCCCGCCATGTCCAGATGAAACAGCCGGCCGGGGTGCAGGGCACCGGCATTGATGTTCAGATCATCCAGCCAGGGTTGCTGGCGGTGCCCGACCAGGCTGCCGTGAAAGATGCTGATACCGGCATCGATCCGTGGCAGCGAGTGCGCCTGGGCGAAGGTCTCGGCCGGCAGGTCATGGATCCAGGTCTGCAAGGCATCGATATCGACGCGCGGCGCATCCAGCTCCAGCCAGGCAATGCCGGCGTGGTGCTGGAACAGGGCCAGCCAGGGCAGTTCGACCTCGCCATGGTCGGCGACCAGAATCGGCTGGCTGGCGCCGGGCGCGCTCAGGGTCAGGCCTTGCAGCTGGATGGCTGGATGCGGCAGCAGGGTCGGGATGGCCGGATAGGCCAGTTCCAGATCGAGACCGGCCGCCTGGGCGCGTGATTGCAGGTAGGCGGTGAACCGCTCCGGCCGCAGCAGCAGATATACGGTCAGCAGGCCCAGACCGAGCAGGCCCAGTGCCACGCCGAGCACCCAGCCGACGATGCGTCGGCCGCGGGCCGTCATCCGCACTTGCCTGAGCCTGCCGGGCAAGCGGCTCAGCCCTGGCCCAGATGGGCCGGCAGCAGACCGTCGACGTAGGCTTCGACGTCGAAGACCTGCAGGTCGCCCAGGGATTCACCGATGCCTACATAACGCACCGGCAGGCCGAATTCGCGGGCCAGGGCGAAGATCACGCCGCCCTTGGCGGTCCCATCGAGCTTGGTGACGACCAGGCCGGTGACACCGACCACCTGGCGGAACTGGCGGACCTGGTTGACGGCGTTCTGGCCGGTAGTGCCGTCGATCACCATCAGCACCTCGTGCGGGGCTTCCGGATCCTGCTTTTTCAGGACCCGGGCGATCTTGCCCAGCTCATCCATCAGGCCGCCCTGGGTGTGCAGACGACCGGCGGTATCGGCGATCAGCACGTCGGTCTGGCGCGATCGGGCCGATTGCAGTGCGTCGAAGATGACGCTGGCGGCATCGGCATCCTGGCCTTGCGACATCACGGTGATCTGGTTGCGATCGCCCCAGGTCTGCAACTGGGCCACGGCGGCGGCGCGGAAGGTGTCGCCGGCGGCCAGGATCACCTGCCGGCGCTCCTGGCCGAAGCGATGGGCCAGCTTGCCGATGGTGGTGGTCTTGCCGGCGCCGTTGATGCCGACGGTCAGGATCACGAAGGGCTTGCGGCTGGACACATCCAGGGGAACGGCCACCGGGGTCAGCATCTCGATCATCAGCTGGCGCAGTGCGGCCAGCAAGGCGGGCGCGTCGGCGAATTCGCGCTTGTGCATGCGCTTGCGCAGGTTTTCGACCATGCCGGTGCTGGCTTCCACCCCGACATCGGCGGTCAGCAAGGTGGTCTCCAGCTCGTCCAGCAGGTCGTCATCCAGCTTGGGGTTGCGATGGAACAGCGAACCCAGGCTGCGGGCGAAATGGCTGCCGGAGAGTCGTTCGCGCCAGCTGCGTTTGACTGGCTCGGCGGCGATCGGTTCGGCGGCCGGCTCAGCTGCCGGTTCGGGCAAGCTCTCGACCAGCGGTGCCGGTTCCGGTATCGGAGGCGGCAAGGGCGCCGGTTCCGTTGCCGCCGGCTCGGCTACCGGCATGACGGGCGGCGGCAGGACGGCCGGAACTTCCGTCGCGGCGGCCGGGGGCGGCTCGGGGACGCTGACCGGTTCGCTGGCCACGGGAGGCAGCGGGGGCGGCAAGGGCGTGGTCGGCGCGACCGGCAGCGGCGCAGCCAGATCGGGCAGCGGGCCGGCCGATGGTGCAGCCTCAGGTGCCGGAGCGGGTTCGGCGGCAGGCTGGGGCGCCGGTTTCTTTTTCCAGAACTTGAACATGGGGGCCGAATATCAAAGACAATGGTGGCATGCTAACACTCCACCACTGTACTGCCCGCAATCGCAGGGCGACACCATGAGCCGGGTCACGACTTCAGCCGGCACGGTCCGGATCATCGGCGGCCAGCTGCGCAATTCACGATTGCAGGTGCCGGTCATCGAGGGCTTGCGGCCCACCTCCGAACGCCTGCGCGAAACCCTGTTCAACTGGCTGGCACCGCGGCTGGCCGGGATGCGGGTGCTGGATCTGTTCGCGGGTACGGGCGCACTGGGCATCGAGGCGCTGTCGCGCGGCGCGGGCTCGGCCTGCTTTGTCGAGCGCGACAGGATGGCGGCGACGGCACTGGAACTGAATCTGCAGCGCCTGCGACTGCTGCCTTCGCCGGCCCGGCTGATACGGGCCGAAGCCGCCGTTTTCCTTGAAGGGCGGCCCGAGGCCCATGATCTGGTGCTGCTGGATCCGCCGTTCGCGAAGGACCTGTGGGCCCGGACAGCCGCCCGGCTGGAATCCGGCGGCTGGCTGGCCGAATCGGCCTGGATCTATCTGGAGTCACCGGCCGGCCAGCAGCCGTCGCTGCCGGACAACTGGTCGCTGCATCGCGAAGGTCGTGCCGGTGCCGTACGTTATGCACTCTATCGCCGGAATGCCGGGCTTGGGTAAGCTTGAGTCCACTTCCCCTTGATGACGTGCCTTGAACCCCGTGAACAAGCCGCCGATGAATCCCCGCCTGGCGATCTATCCAGGAACTTTTGACCCGATCACGATGGGCCATTCGGACCTTGTGTCGCGGGCCGCGCCGCTGTTCGACAAGATCGTGGTGGCGGTGGCGGCCAGCAGCGGCAAGAATCCGGCTTTCAGCCTGGATGAGCGGGTCGAACTGGCCCGTCAGGCACTGGCGGACACGCCGAATGTCGAGGTCTGCGGCTTCAGCGGCCTGCTGGCCGATTTCGTCACCGGCCTGGGCGCCGGCGTGATTCTGCGGGGGCTGCGCGCGGTGTCGGACTTCGAGTACGAATTCCAGCTGGCCAGCATGAACCGGCATCTGATTCCCCGGGCCGAGACGCTGTTTCTGACGCCGGCCGAGCATTACAGCTTTATCTCGTCTTCGTTGGTGCGGGAGATCGGCCGCCTGGGCGGGGATATTTCCGGGTTCGTGCATCCGGTGGTGGGCGAAGCCATGCGTCGACGCTGGCAACGGCCGGCCTGAGGCGGCAGCCGGCGAATTTCCGGCTGCAGCGGGATTTCATAGCGTCCCGGGCCGGTTCAGGCTGTGGCAAGCGCGCCGCTGCGAAGCGGACATGGCATCGTGTATGCTCGGTCGTCCGCGTAGCTGTCCGGATCGGACCGGGCAGCGGTTTATATCAATCAGGGTGAATTTTATGCGCAAGTCTCTACTCAGCCTGGCTCTGGCGATGGGTGGCCTGCTGGCCGCGGCCGGTTGCAGCCAGCACGACCAGTCCACGGCACAGGCTCCGGCCGCCGCGTCGCAGCCGGCCGTGTCCAAGCCCACCGATGTCAATGACAGTGCCGGCTGGAACAAGTATCTGGCCTCGCTGGTGTCGCAGCACCTGGACGGCATGACGGCGCCGCAGCCCTTTGCCTATCTGGTCACCCCGGGCGATTCGGACGAAGCCAAGGCCGCCCGCGACCGTCAGCTGCAGACGGTGCAGGAGACCGTCGAGCGCGGCGTGATCCCCGGTCAGCTGCTGGCCTTCGGCGGTGCCGAGTCGGCGCAGACCGCCGACCTGGTGCTGGCGGCCTTCAAGGGCGCGAAGCCGGCTTCGTTCAAGGGCGTGATCGTGGTGTTTATCGGCGACCAGGCCGATCAGCAGCGGGTGACCGATGCATTGAAGCCCAGTGGTGCAACCCTGCGCTACGTGGTGATGTAAGTCACCGGACCGGTGGCGGCGGCCGGGCGAAAGCCGGGGACCTCCGCCATCGGGCCTGGCACGGGTTACAATGGCCCCATGTCTCTGAAAATTCTCGACACCTGTGTCAATTGCGACGTATGCGAACCGGTCTGCCCGAATCAGGCGATTTCGCTGGGCGAGGATTTCTACATCATCGATCCGGATCTCTGCACCGAATGCGTCGGTCATCATGACGAACCGCAATGCGTGGTGGTCTGTCCGGTCGAATGCATCATTTCCGATCCGGCCCATGTTGAAACCGGCGATGCGCTGAAAGCCAAATATCACCGCTTGACCTCGGCGGCCCAGGCTGTCGTCTGAGGAACCTGTGCGGACGGTCTGCCGGGTGCGGCGGCCGTCGACAAGCAATACGGAGGATGGAGAGGATGCCGATGCGCAGCAGCCCAGCAACCCGTCGCGGACTGGCCTTGATCTGTCTGCTTGCCGCCATGTCGATCGCCGGCTGGAACTGGCACGGTCAGCATCGTCGTGTGCCGACCGAAGTGTCGTCATCGCTGCCGGCGCCAGCACAGAGTCTGTCTTCGCCCGCGCAGGTCCGCGCCAGTGAACTGGCCGATCCACCTGTTGATCCGGTTTTCGGGCAGCAGGCCGCCACGCCCTTGTTGCGGCGTGTGGTGGAAATGTATCAGCCGGATCCGGCCACCCCGAAAACCCATGCCGGAGTATGGGCCGACCATCTGCTGAATGCCGATGCCAGTGCCTCCCGGAATTTTCCGATTGCCTCTGCGGATTTCTTTGCCGGCGTGGCGCAGTGGCATGGCCAATGGCTTTCGCACGAAGCGATTCGCGCGTTGCAGGGCGTGCACCGTCTGACACCGGAGGCTTCGCTGGTCCCGCAGAACATGCTGGCCAGCTTCAGCGTCGAGGGTGATTATCTGGTTTCCAGCTCTGATCCGGCGCAGCCGCGACCCGGGGATCTGCGGATTTCCTGGACGGCGGTGACCTGGCCGCCGGCTGAAGGTGCTGCCGATGCGGTCATTCCGCCGGCGGCGGGCGCGATCGAGCCGGCCCCGGTATTGGCCAGCTGGCGACCGGTGGCTGCCTATCTGCTGGCCGCTGTCCTGCTGTTGATTGCGGCGGGCTTGCTGCTGGGGCCACGTCGCCGGCACTGAAAAGTCTGCGCGGCCTCGCAAGAATCCGTGATTCGCCTTGCGAGGCCGGGGCGGGGTAGGGTGCTCGCTCCACGCCCGGCGTCGGCGACCCTTTCGTCTGCCGGGGCCCACTGCAGGCAGGTTGCTCTCCATGATCTCATCGATGCTTTTCCGTTTTCGCCGTGGCCGTGCGTTGCCTGTGGTGACAGCACTGCTGCTGTCCTGCTGCGCGGCCGGCACGGCCATGGCCGGTCCGGCGCTGTGCCAGCGGCTGTCGGCACCCGCCCGGACCGCCGACGCGACGAGCCTGCTGCAGCAGGCCATCGACCGCTGCAGCGCGAAGGGTGGCGGCCAGCTGCGGCTGGCGGCGGGAGTGTTCATGACGGCGCCGCTGGCACTGCGCTCGGGTGTGGATCTGCACCTGGACGCCGGTGCCGTATTGCGGGGCGTTGCCGGTCAGCAGCACTATCGGCCGGCTTACATGAACTGGCCTTATCGTTTTGGCGAGGCCTTGCTGGGCATGGACGGGGTCCGCCATGTGCGGATCAGCGGCGAGGGCAGCATCGACGGTTTCGGCCAGCAATGGTGGCCGCAGGCGCAGCAGGCCCGGCTGACGGGGGAAAAGCAGACCCTGGCCCTGGGCATTCCTGCCAGCAACGGCCTGCCGCGGCCCTGGCTGATCGAGATCCATCGCAGTGCCGATGTGCGGATCGAGGGTGTGCATATCATCAATGCGCCGATGTGGAATCTGGTGACCCGCTACAGTCATGACATCGACATCCGCGGGGTGAGCATTCTGAATCCTGCGGACTCGCCCAATACCGATGGCATCGATGTCGTGGCCTCCCGACATGTCCGGATCCGGGACAGCCGGATCTCGACAGGTGATGACTGCATCGCGATCAAGTCGGGTCTGCCGGGCAGCCGGCTGCCTGCCGAAGCTACCGTCGATGTGCGGATCGATCATCTGTGGCTGGGGCGGGGCCATGGTTTGTCGGTCGGCAGCGAGACCTTGTTCGGGATCCGCGGGGTCGATGTCCGCGACGTGGTGTTCCAAGGCACCGATGCCGGGGTGCGGATCAAGTCGGGCCGCGATCGGGGCAACCGGATCAGCGATATCCATTTCAGGCACCTGCGGATGAAGGGTGTCGGCACGGCCATCTCGGTGCTGGCCTATTACCCGAAGCCGGCTCCCGAGCAGGATCCGGCCCAGGCGGTGACGGCCACCACGCCCTGGATCAGCGATGTATCGGTGACGGATGTACAGGCTGAAGGCAGCCGGGTCGCGGGACTGTTGATCGGTTTGCCGGAATCACCGCTGCGCGGGATCCGGCTCGGCCATCTTTCATTGCAGGCCGGCAGCGGGCTGATCGTTCGTCATGCCCAGGTCGCGCTGGATCAGGTGCGGGTGCGGGCGACGGTCGGGCCGCCGCTGATCGCCCAGCGCGGCGCGGCGATCAAGGGGCATGTGGAGTGAACCTCGCAGCCGGTCTCGAGGCCGCAGGTATCAGCTGATCGAAGGACCCACCGGGATATCGACCGCGGCTCGGGCCCATGCATTCAGGCAGCGCGACTGCCGCCGCCGGCGGTCATGAGCTTGATGGCCGGTCCTTCATCAGCGGACGGAAGTCACCGCCGGATGATCAATGAACCACAGGCCGGCGAACAGCTTGGGATCGATGGAGTAGCCGGCCGCGGCTCTGGCCATCAGCCAGGCCGGTGCCTCGGCGCGCGGGATTTCGTGGACCACGATGTTTTCGCTGTCATCACCGCCGCCGGCGGAAACCCGCTGCAGGTCCCAGGCGCGGACAAAGGCGATGATCTCGTTGCTCATGCCGGACGAGGAGGGGCCGGCATGGACGAACTCGACCCGTCCGGCGCGAAAACCGGTTTCTTCCTCCAGTTCACGGGCGGCGGCCAGTTCGGGGCCTTCCTCGTGGTGGCCGGCCAGATCGCCGACCAGACCGGCCGGCATCTCGATGGTGAACTGGCCGATGGCGACCCGGTATTGCTCGACGAAGACGATCTTGTCCTCTTCCGTCACGGCAAGAATGATCACCGCACCGCCGGCATTGACCCGCTCCACGTACTCCCAGCGACCCCGTTTGCGCAGGCTCAGCCACTGGCCGGCATACAGGGTCTGGACGGGGTCCTGGGCATCATCGGGGGCTTGGCTGGCAAAAGAGCTCGTCATTGCGTACTCGGGGCGACCGGATCAGGGCCACATGGTGCCCGGCCTGACCGCCTGCGACAAGCGCCCGGCCCCGGCGCAAGATCCTGCTGCCCGGGACTCAGTCCTGACTCAGTGCCAGCAGCCGCTGGCGGCTGAGCGGGCCGAAACGCAGCTGCTCGCACAGGGCGGCCATGGCCTCGGCCGGAGCGGGGCCGCGGCGCAGGGCGTCGGGGTGATCCAGCCCCGGGGCATCCAGCGCGATCCGTGTCAGTTGCCGGTACAGCAAGGCCTGCTCGCGGTGCTGCTTGAGGCTGGCCGAGCAGCGCGCCGCGCCGCGAAAACTGAGGAAGGCGACTTCGTCGGCGCGCTCGAGCAGTTGATCCAGGTTGCCGAAGTGACCGAGCAGGATCGCGGCGGTCTTGGCACCGATGCCGGGGACTCCGGGAATATTGTCGACGGCATCGCCGCACAAGGCCAGATAATCGGCGACCTGAGGCGGGTGCACGCCGAATTTCTCGAACACCCCCTCGGGTCCCCAGCGGCGATTGCGGCCGTAGTCCCATTGCTCGTCGTGCTCGCCCAGCAGCTGGCCGAAGTCCTTGTCTGCCGAGATGATCACGCTGCGGAAGCCATGCGCGCGCATGCTCCATACCGTGGTGCCGATCAGGTCGTCGGCCTCGTAGCTGTGGTCGATCATCAAGGGCAGGCCCAAGGCCTGGACCACCGCCCGGCACTGGCGGAACTGGTATTCCAGCTCCGGTGGCGGCAACTCCCGGTTGGCCTTGTAGGGCGGGTAGATCGTATTGCGGAACGAGCTGGTCAGCGAGGCGTCGAAAGCCACGGCCAGATGCTCGGGCCTTACCCGTTCCAGCAGTTCGCACAGGAAACGGGTGAAACCGTGCACGGCATTGACCGGCTGGCCGTCGCGATCATGGAAATCATCCGGCAGCGAGTGCCAGGCGCGGAAAACATACAGACTGCCGTCGACCAGCCAACTGGTGCCTGCGCTCACGGGGTCCAGTCGCAAGTCAGCTCGGCGGCGCCGGGACGCGGCCGATCAATGGCTGCACTGGCCGGCGTACCGATATGGACAAAGCCGATGATCTGCTCGTCGGCCTTGAGTCCGGCGATGGCGGCGGCCTCCGGATCATGGGCGGCCCAGCCGGTCAGCCACTGCGCACCGAAGCCCAGCGCCTGGGCGCCCAGCAGCAGGTTGTAGGCGACGCAGCCGGCCGTCAGCTGTTGCTCGATCACAGGAATGCTGCTGTCCGGTTGCAGGCAAGCCACCACGATCAGCACCAGCGGGGCATAGGTATAGCGCCGCTGCTCTTTCAGCCGGCGGGCCTCGGGCAGGTCGGGATCGCGGGCACTGGCAAGCGCGGCCAGGCGGGCACCGAAGTCCAGCTTGGCCTCCCCGGCCAGCCGGATGATGCGGAACGGCGTCAGTTTGCCGTGGTCGGGTACTCGGATCGAGGCCGAGATCAGCTGTTCCAGTACGGCGCTGTCCGGACCGGGGGCCGTCAATTGCGAAGCGGGGATCGAGACGCGCTCGAGCAAGGTGTGCAGGGGATCGGTCATCACTTGGGGTCCTTGTGTCTCAATGGCCCAGGTCGGAGGGCCCGAAGCCGCCCGGCAACAGGGTCGCGACCGTGGTGGCTTGGCGGGCCTGCTGCAGATTGCCTAGCAGTACCGGCATGTCGCCCTCGCACAGCTCGAAGATGACCTGGCGGCAGGCGCCACAGGGGCTGATCGGGCCTTCGCATTCACCGATCACGGCCAGCGCGACGAAGTCGCCGGGACGGCAGCCGGCCGAGACCGCCGCGAACAAGGCGCTGCGTTCGGCACAATTGCACAGGCCATAAGCGGCATTTTCGACATTGCAGCCTTCGAAGATCCGGCCGTCCCGGGTCTGTACCGCCGCGCCGACAAAGAACTTCGAATAAGGTGCGTAAGCCCGTAGCCGGGCCTGTCGAGCCCGTTCCAGCAAGGGCTCGAGCTCGGTGATCGACGCAGTATTCAAGGTCTGCTTTCCTGGGATCCTGGGCAGTGCAGTCTAACGGCATCCGCTCGTGCCGTCGCCGTTCACATATCGCCGGGGGGCGGTCCGAAGCCCAGCGGCGGCGGCCCCATGGGCGGCGGGCCCAACGGGGGCATTGTATCCTCTGGAGGTCGCTCGCCGGGATGTCCGGCGGCAGGATCAAAGGAGTGCCGCCCCCTCTCCCAGCTCGGCCATGGCTCATGCATGGGCGGCGGTGGCGGAATCGCGGCATGTTCGCCGGGCGCGTCGATCCAGGCCTGGCGCTGGCTTCTGTCCAGCTGGTGCCAGCGTCGGATCAGGGCCTGGCGTTGATCCAGCGGCAGTTGCTGGAAGCGCTCGAAGGCCTGATGCAGACGCTCGCGCTGCATGGGCGACAATTGATGGAAGGAATGGACGTTGGCGCGGATCCGGTCCCGTTCGGCCGGACTCATCCGTTGCCATTGCTCGATCCGCTGCCGGATCTGCTGCTGGCGCTCGGCAGGCAATCGAGCCCAGGCATCGGCTCGCCGCAACATGCTCTCCTGCCTGATCGGTGGCATCGCTTCCCAGCGAGCCTGCAACGGCGCCAGCAGGAATTGCTGCCGGGCGTTCAGCGAGGGCCAGGGATGGGGTTGCGGCGGTGGCGGAGGCAGACCGGGAGGTGGTGATCGATGGCCCCAGTCGAACCAGCCAAAGGCACGGCCGGGACCCTCCATGCAGCGGCCCGCGGCATGGGCGCTGGCAGCCCACCCCTGATTCAGGAGCAGGCTTAGCAGCAAGGCGATCAGACGGATGGTCACGGGTTCTGCAACCGTTCTCAGGCAGGTATCAGTGGGCGGATGCCGGGGCGGTGGCCAGCCAGTTGTAAAAGGCCAGGTCCTGGTACATGCCGGCATCGCCCTGACCGGTATCGGGCGGCAGCTCGCTGTCGCTCTCGGAACCGGCAGGCAGCTGCCCGGCCTGGATCTTCGGAGCGGCGGCATGGGTTGTGGATGCCGTTCGCGAGTCGGGCTGCCACAGCAGCAGCATGGCACAGGCCATCGCCAGTGCGCCCGCCGGCCACCACAGCCGGCGTTGCAGTCCCGCACCGGAGGCGGCCTTGGCGGTGGCTTGCCGACGGGCCTGATCCAGACGCGCCTGAATGTCGGGCGGCAGTTCGCGGCTGGCCCGCAGGAACAGGCGACGGGCCTCCTTCTCCAGCGGCGGCTTGTCCTGTCCGCTCATCGCCAGTGCTCCAGCCGGAGTCGCAGACTGCCCATCGCCCGTGACAGATGGGTTTTCACACTGCCTTGCGAGCAGCCCATGGCCATGGCGGTCTCGGCCACATCCATGCCTTCCAGCACACGCAGCAGAAAGGCCTCCCGCTGACGCCGCGGCAAGGCCTGCACGGCGGCACTCATCTCGGCATAGGACTGGGCGTCCTGCAGCCGTCGGGGCGGTTCGGGGGCCGTATCGGCGGGCTCCCAGCCCGGCAGTTCCTCGCCATCCTGATCACGGCCGCCGCCCAGCCAGCCGACAATGATGGAGCGCACCTTGCGGCGGCGCTGCAGATCCACGATCCGCCGGCGCAGGATGCCCCAGAACAGCGGTGGCCATTCATCGGCAGGCTTGTCCCGGTAGTGGCTGACCAGACGCAGCATCGCGTCCTGCACGGCATCGACGGCATCTTCCGGGTGGCCCAGCTGGATTTCGGCCAGGCGAAAGGCGCGGCGTTGCACGTCGCGCAGGAAATCGTCCAGCGTCATCGCCGGGACCAGGGTCTGATCCCGGGCACCGACTGAAAGGGCATCGACAAGACCGCTCACCGGCACAAGCTCCATGTTCGGCTCAGACCCGGCGGTTGTCGGAGCGGCACCCGGCTTCGCGTCTGGCTTCATGGCATCGAACGCGGAACGCGGGCCTGGGTTGACGGCGGTGATGGCATGGCAAGGGCCTCAGGCGGACATGCGCCGGGCCATCATGGCCGCAACGATCAGGCCCGCAGCGTAGTACAGGACGCTGACGCGATCCAGCTGCAGGCCGATCACCTGCAGCAGCAGCCCGCCACCGGCGTGGGCGAGAACCTCGCGCAAACCGGTGCCCAGCGTGCAACTCAGCACCAGTACCGCCAGAAGGACGAGCCTGGCGATGATCGCCAGCGCACAGGCCAGCATCGCCAGGACCGTGAGATGCGGGCCGCGCGGCCACTGCCAGTGCCGGCCGAGGCCGGCCAGCCATGCACCGATGACCACCGCGAGCCATGCCAGCGGGCGCTGGCTGTAGAGGCTGGCCAGCGCCCACAGGCC
>JGI2924J29684_1077682_pt1 | contig 20705 bp, 26 predicted proteins | sample BenlonsequencITS_FD_29684 | JGI IMG/M metagenome (IMG submission 29684)
GAGCCGTATCGTGTGACCGCTGCGTTGTTGGATCGCGCGCCCCGTGGAGTGCGGCTCGCGCCCTGCCCGCCGTTCATCCGCGGGCGCGAAGTGAGCGCCGATGCGATCGAGCATCCGGCGTTCGTCGGGTACTCGTTCAAGCGTCATCTCATGCCGGTTCAGCAGGCGATTCTGGCTCGGTCGATCAATGCGTAGCGGTTTTCGGTGTCGGAACTCGGTGGAGTTTCGGTTTAACGTCTAGTCGCGTTCCGGTTCAACCTCTTGCACAAGCGTCGGCCCCTGAAAGGAGCCGGCGCTGGTGTTCTCAGTTCGCTACTACTCAAACGTCATCCCGAGAACCGTCCGGACGGGAATGTTTCCGCCATGGTCGTCTGCCAGTCGATGCATACCGAGCTTTCGGGCGACGCGTTCCGAAGCTTCGTTCTCGGGGTGGATGATGGCGACCAACTCGGGTGAGCCTACAACGTCGCGTGCGTAGTCGCGGCATGCAATGGCGGCTTCGGTCGCGTAACCGAGGCCCTGCCTTGCGGTGACGACGTGGTAGCCGACCTCGAGCTTGGGTGCGCCATTCACCTCTTGCCACGTGAGGCCGCAGTCGCCAACGAACTCGCCGTGGATCGTCTCGACGATCCATAGGCCGTAGCCGTGCTCCGCGTAGTTCTCTTCATTCCAAGTGATCCACCTGGCTGCCTGCTCGCGTGTTTTCGCGGAGGGGTAGAAACGCATCACTTCAGGATCCCCGAGCATGTCGGCCATGAGATCGATGTCAGCAGGCCGCTTGCGGCGGAAGCGGCGGCGTTGGGTATTTGGCGGAGTCACTGGTTCAGCGTAGTTGCGGGGAGGCCTCGGTCCAAAAGTTGGCTGAGGTTAGAGGTTGGTATCCGCCGGAACTCGGTGGAGTTCAAGTTCAACGTGTGACGGGCGCAGAAGAGTGGTCAGTCGCGGGGGACGCCAGTCGCTCGAGTGATCACTGGGTCGAACTGGCGATCGGTGAGGATGTTGCGCGAGGCAATCAGCGGTTTGGCACCGAAGCCGATGGCATAGCGGGTCTTGGGGTGACGTGCCGTCACGGCCTTTCCAATCGCATCGGCGACAACCGACGGTGGTGAGTTGCGGTTGCTGTTCGCCTCAGATCGCAACGACTTCGATACTGCGTCAGCCTGGCGCTTGTATGCGCTGTCTTTCGACACTGCGTCGAGATTGTCGGCAGCGATTCCTCCCCACTCGGTGGCGATGCCGCCCGGTTCGATGACAACAACGTCGATGCCGAATGGGGCGACCTCCAGGCGGAGGGCGTCCGAGAGGGCCTCGAGGGCGAACTTGGTGCCGTGATACCAGCCGCCGAGAGGCGTGTAGATCTTCCCGCCCATCGATGTGATGTTCACGATCGTCCCCCACTTTTGTTTCTGCATGTGGGGCAGGACGAGTCGGGTGAGGGCCATCGCGCCGAATACATTGACCTCGAACTGGCGACGGCCTTCATCGATTGTCATCGGTGACGTCCATCTCGAGGGGGTGGATCCCGTCTGAAGCGAGCTTTTGGGGGCGCTCTGTCCTGCGGGCAGCACCGTAGACGGTGAAGCCGAGTGATGGCTCTTCCGGTTTTAGAGTGCACTCTAAAACCGGAAGAGCCACTAAGGCTCTTCCGGTTTTAGAGTGCGTTGATTTTGTGGGTGAGTTGTCCGGAGTGGATGAGACAGTGCAGGATGTAGTGGTTGAGGTTGCGAAATCCTAGGGCGATTCCGCGGAGGTGTTCGAGTCGTCCGTTGATTGCTTCTACGGGTCCGTTAGAGATTCCGACATCGAAATACGCCAGGATGTCACCGAGGCGTTTGTGTAGGCTGCGGCCTAGTTGTGCAAGTTCTCGATTCGCTTGTCCTTTCAGTAGCCGCATCTGGTCAACAATCTCGCGCATCATGGTCTTTGCGCGGCGTTTATCGGCCATGTTGTATCAGTCAATAATGCCTTGATACGCCTGCCACATCAGTTGCAGTGCCGCGTAGTCTTTATCAAAGCTAAACAACTCATCAAGACGCTTTGCTTTTTCTTACTCAACCATTTTTGCGTGGTCAGCAAGGTTTTCCGGTTCTTATACAACGGGTCATCATGCAAACCCCGCCGGTGGTATTTTTCCTGCTGCAAACGTTGTCGGCATCGGGTGAGTTTATCGCCGGCGAGGAGTACCACGTGGAAAGGATCCATGACTCGGCGTGCGGCGGGCAGAAGTTGTTTGCTGGTTGTGGCATAGCCTTGGAATCCATCCATAGTTACAATGCGTACTTGGTGTCGAAATGCTGGGCTTCGGCGTGCAAGCCACGCCCGCAACGCATCAGCACTGCGGCCTTCGACTACATCAAGCAACCTCGCTGGGGACGTGGCATCGCGGTGGAAGGCTGGTCATATTAACAATGACGGTGACATAGCCATCACCATGTTTTAATCGGTTATGAGATCATTTGTGCTCATCGACGCCAATAACGTGCACAATTTCTAGGTGGGTGGGGTCGTAGTAGATGAGTTCGTGGCACATATCTAGGGCTAGTTGGCAGGTGAGATCCCAGCCTAGACCGAGGGCTTTCGCGGTTGCTGCGATACTCATACGGTCGATGTCGAGGCGTTACAATCGATGTTGTCGAATAAGGCGATTTCGAGTTTGAAAACTGTGTGACCATTGCGTTCGTAGAGGATATTTGGATTTCTGGCATCAAGCATTGCTTGGTCATGTTCATCGACGAACATGTTGTCGTAGCCGTGTTTCCCGCCGTCGAAAACCGTGATTTCTTCGTCGGTGTCAGTCGCCTTCGCGATGACAATGATCGGCTCGTCATCTGTGCGGACAAGAAGCTCGTAATGTTCGAAGATAGTGCCGTTGTGCTACAGCTCGAACTTCGTGCCGCTGTTTGAAGAATGCAAGGTTAGCGTGCGACCGAAATCTTGGGTGGTTAATGTGGCGTGACCTCCAAGGTGTGATGGAATTGGCTCGTTCCAAGTCGAATTCTGTCCAGCTGTTTTAGGCATCCTCAAGTTCAGTTTCGATCAGGGGTTCATCTTCGTGCGACCAGATGTAGAAAGCATCATCGTCGGGAAGCAGAATTATTAAGTCGCCCGTTCCGTCATTTGCAATTGCGATCGCATTTTCGGGGAAATTGTCCCATTCACGTGCAGATTCGGTCTCGCGGATGATGTCGTTGGCAGTTCGGACAAGCCTTTTTCGGTCGCTGTCATCACGAACTGGATGGAGAATCCAGTCGTTGTTTTCATTGTCGATGACTTCGCCACCATTGTTTTGAAGTAGTCGTTCGCGCAAAGTTTCGGGGAGGCGCCTGCCAAGGGTTTCCTCAGCTGCCAGGATTTTGTCTTCTGTCACGGGGAAAGCCATGCCACCATAATACGGGCCAAAAGCGTTAAAAGATGTTTGCTTTTCGACGCCACGACCCTCCCATTTCTACAATAAGTAGAGTGTAAGCAGCCTCAAGGACAAGGAAGTGATCAGAAGGTGGCGTCGCCAGAGAATATTCTCTTGTATCTTCCCGAAAAGGAAGAACAGCAGGTGCGGGAGGTGTTTGCTGGTCTGGAGGAGCAAGGGTTTCCCGTCCAGAATCAAAAACCACACATCACTATTACTTTTTCTCCCTCGATGCCAGACGATGTTGTGCAGCGAGCCTCGGAGCTGCTTCCACCTGTGATGCCAGCCAGATTCGCGCGCGTTGGAACAGTGGTATTTGGAACCAAGCGAAAACAAACCGTGGCGTGGCTGTTGGAAACATCTGAAGAACTAGAGGAAGTTGCGAGGAATATTAGCGCACTTAATCCGAACGGGCGTGGGCAACGTTGGGTTCCTCACTTAACTATGGGGTTGCGGCTTCCGAGGGAGATTGTTCCCGATTACATTCGAGCCTTGGATGAGGTGACGTCGCCGCATTTCAAAGAGTTCACCGCAACAACGGCTGCATATTGGCGACCTAAAATTCATCACCTCACCGTTTTTAAGGCTTAGAAAAATAGCAGTGTTGGGATGTGAATATCCATTTATGCTGCTGTAGTCGGCTATGTGGACGCATGGTGGCAACCTCTCAGTTTATCGATGACAGCGAGGCTGCCCAGGCGGTACGCGCAGCTATTGTTGCAGGATACCGAAACATTGATACTGCCCTAGCGTATGGAAACGAGCGCGGCGTTGGCGAAGGCATTCGCACCGCTGGAGTGCCCCGCGAGGAGCTCTTTATTTCCACCAAGCTAGCTGCAGAAATCAAAGATTACGATGGAGCAGTCGCCGCGATTGATGAGTCTTTGGCGAAAATTGGCTTGGATTATGTCGATCTGATGCTCATTCACTCCCCACAACCATGGAGTGATTTCCGTGGTGGGGACTATTCAGAGGGAAACCGTGAAGCGTGGCGCGCGCTGGAAGATGCCTACAAAGCCGGAAAGATTCGATCCATTGGTGTCTCGAACTTCCTGGAGGCCGATCTGGAGAATATCTTAGACTCCGCGACGGTTGCTCCTCACGTTAATCAGCTTCTTGTGCATGTTGGAAACACCCCAAGCGAGTTAATCAGTTTCTGCGATTCCAAGGGCATTCTGGTCGAAGCATATTCACCCATCGCCCACGGAGAGATGCTGAAGAACCAGCAGGTCAAGGCGATTGCTGACAAGTACAACGTGAGCATTCCGCAGCTATGCATTCGGTACACAATTCAACTGGGAACGGTGTCTTTGCCAAAGACTGCCAACCCAGATCATATGAGCTCCAATGCGCAGATCGACTTTGAAATTTCCGAGGAAGACATGGCGGCACTTCAAGAAGTGACCGCCCGCGATTATGGCGAGCACAGCGGTTTTCCTGTGTATTCCGGCAAGTAGAAAGATTTTTATCATGGGACAAAAAGTAACCGCAGGTCGTGACATCCTAGGAGAGTTTGCACCTAAGTCCGCTGAACTCAACGATGATGTCCTCTTTGGCCAGGTGTGGTCGAGGGAATCAGAGCTTTCCCCACGTGACCGAAGCATCGTGATCGTGACAATGTTGATGGCAAGTGGCGTGCTGGATAGTGCTTTTGAAAGCCACGTTCAGCGAGCCAAAGACAACGGTGTCACTGCTGAAGAAATCGCAGAGATCATCACCCACGTGGCCTTTTATGCAGGTTGGCCAAAGGCTTGGGCTGCGTTCCGCATCGCAAAGGACATTTACACCAAGTAATAGCGAGGCAGAAAACACATGAAGGTGGGCGTCGAAAAGCATGCTTCTCGACGCCACCTTCAGCTGCAGGGCCTAGGCGCTAGGCAGAAACGCTGGCTAGATCTGTTTGGAATAGTGGGGCAGTGGATTCCACAGGAACGATATTGGAATCGAGGATGCCGTCAATATCATCGGTATCGTCAGCCCGAAGTGCTGCAAAAGTTGCGGTCAGGCTTTCCTTGGGCAGGTCCATAAGTGGCAGAAAGCTCGAAGGTTTTGTTTCGTGCTTTTGCATCATTCAAACTGCTAACCAAAACTCGCGCGATTTGATCACGCGCAATCACGCCATCGGCTGGGCCACCCGACTGATTGGTGTCGCCTTGAAGCATGACGATCTGACGCTCGTCATCGTTGTTGTAATCAAACCAACCAGGGCGAACAATGGTGTAACCGTGTCCGCTAGCTCGAACAAGTTGCTCGCCATGTCGCTTCCACTCGGCATAAGCCACACCTGGGCGGGTCGTTCCAACGGCGGTCATCAGCACAATTTTTACATCTTTTCCCTTGACTGCCTTCAACGTGTTGGCAACGCCGGTGTAATCAACATCCCGCACATCGCTTTTACGAGTGGAGGTGCCGTGAGTGAAAATGATTCCCTCGACGCCTTTTACAGCTTTCTCAATCGAGGAAGGATCAAGCAGGTCTCCTACGATAATCTCTGCCTCAGCTGGAAGCACCCGTGCACGGGACTTGCTACGGACAAATGCCTTAACTTGGTATCCCTGGTTAAGTGCTTCCGAGACAACATGTCGGCCTATGCTTCCTGTTGCTCCTATGACTAAAACTGTCTCACTCATAATGTTCTCCTAGGTTCTTTGGGTTTGGGATGTTCCCTCAATCCATCTAATCCGTGTTTCAATTGCCCTGGGAGTGGCTGTTTACCCTGGTATTAGCAAAACTTCTTAAAGAGCCTTTTTGTGCCTTTATCCGAGTATCTTTAAAAGCATGAGTATTAAGTGGGCGCGCTTTGTACCGGGGATAACCGCGATGCGGGGCTATCAACGATCCTGGTTGAAGGGTGATGTCATCGCGGGTATAACCGTGGCCGCGTACTTGGTTCCACAAGTCATGGCTTATGCCGTCATTGCGGGGCTGCCAGCTGTCGTTGGTCTGTGGGGAGTTCTGGCTCCCATGGCGCTGTACTTTTTCTTGGGCACGTCTCGAAATCTCTCGGTTGGTCCTGAATCAACCACCGCTCTGATGACGGCTGCAGGTGTGGGAGCTTTAGTCGGGGCAGCTGGCGGGCCTGAACGATACGCAGAAGTAGCGGCACTATTGGCTATTGCAGTGGGCATTGTATGCGCTGTTGGTTTTATTGGCCGATTGGGATTTCTTACCAGGCTGTTGTCTCGACCGGTGCTCGTTGGATATTTGATCGGTATTGCAGTCTTGATGATCGTCAGTCAGCTGTCCAAAGTCACCCAGGTGAATGTGGAGAGCGGTCAGACGTGGCAGGAAATAATATCGTTTATCAAAGTAGCTGGCCAGGCACATATTCCTACAGTGATTTTGGCAGTCGTGGTGTTGAGCTTGCTGTATCTGGCAAATTGGTTGACGCCTAAATTTCCCAGCACACTCATGGTTCTTCTGCTTTCGGCAGCCGCGGTGGGGTTTTTTCATCTGGATAGGTTTGGTCTTGAGGTCATTGGTGAGGTGCCCCGTGGCCTGCCTCAACCAAGTATTCCCTCGATTGGCGATCTAGAGATCTGGTCGTTGTTGCCCTATGCCGTGGGTATTGCCATCGTTGGTTTTTCAGACAATGTGTTGACTGCTCGTGCATTCGCGTCGGGAAAAGATGAGGTGATTGATTCCAACCAGGAGCTGCTCGCACTGGGAACCGCAAACCTGGCGAATGGGTTCTTCCAGGGATTTCCTGTGTCATCGAGTGGCTCCCGAACTGTTCTTGGAGACACGGCAGGTGCTCGCACTCAGGTGCATTCACTTGTCGTGGTGGCGCTGGTGATCATGGTGCTGTTGTTTGCTGGTCCTGTGCTCGAGTCTTTCCCAGATGCGGCACTTGGCGCCTTAGTTATTTATGCAGCAACGCAGTTGATTGATATCGCAGAGATCAAAAGGATCGCACGTTTCCGCAAGAGCGAGTTGGTCATCACAGCGGCTACTGCTGCATCCGTTGTGGCTTCTGGCGTGCTCGCGGGGATCGGCGTTGCGGTTACGTTGTCCATCTTGGATCTCATCAGACGTATTACCCGACCTTATGCCGATGTCCTAGGATATACGCCGGGCATGGCTGGAATGCACAGCTTGGAGGATTATCCTGAGTCGACAGCAGTCGAAGGGCTCGTGGTTTTTAGATACGATTCCCCACTGTTTTTCGCCAACGCTGATGATTTTTCCAAACGTGCCATCGAAGCCGTTGATGAAGCAACTCAACCCGTGCATTGGTTTTTACTGAATGCTGAAGCGAATACGGAAGTTGATCTCACGGCCGTCGATGCCATGGAAGCACTTCGCAAAACCCTGGAGGAACGGGGTATCCGATTTGCGATGGCCCGGGTGAAGCAAGATCTACGCCGAAGCCTCGAGCCTGCAGGTTTCATTGAATCCGTGGGGGAGGAGTACATTTTCGCCACACTCCCCACTGCAGTCAAGGGGTATTCCGTGGAGTTTCGCGATCGTTTTGGAAACTATCCAGAAGGCGTTCCGAAAGAAATTTTGGAACTTTAAGCTGCCTGGTTGGCGGACTTAGTCATGAATCAACTTGTTGGATTTCATCTCTTTAATGAGGATTACAACGTCAATGATCATCTGCGAAATACGGCCTTCAGCCATGTTTAGTTTCCCTTCGAAATGAATCAATAGATTTTCACAGTATTCTGAACTCTAGGTTCAAATCACTCCATCCCAGCCACCGGAATCTAAAATCTCAAGCATCTTGACCTTCGAGAGATTCAAGTTCTGCAGTAGCTAACCAGCGGGAGAACTCTTCAATCAGATAACAGAGTCTGGCCAGCTCTGCACACGTTTTATTGATTGTGCAGCAATAAATCGAGGTTCAAAACATAGGACCGCATTAGCGATTAGCGCGCGCTGAGCTTTAGTTTACAGCTAACATGAGGTGCATAAACAAAACGGTAGATCAGCAAATCGCACTGTTTGGGCAATCGGGAAGCGGAAAAACTGCATTATTGTGCTCTTTTTATGGTACCGCACGGGAATCCTCGCAAGAGGACGTGAAATTATTCGAGATCTCTGCCGAAGATGATCGACACACAGAATTGATGAGACTGTATCTGGGAATGAGAGATGATTCGCTTTTCCCACCTGCGAATCGATTTGAGTCAAAAAATACAGTCTTTTCTCTGAAACAAAAAGGTGTTCCGATTAAAGAAGCACGGAAGGCAGATCAGGTCCGGGTGACCTGGAATGATTATCCTGGCGAGTGGTTCGAGGGAGGGGCCACGACGGAATCAGAAAAACAGGACAAGATCAATACTTTTAGAAACCTGTTGGGTTCAGACGTAGCACTCTTTTTGGTTGATGGGCAAAGGCTTCATGACTATGCCGATGATGAGGAGCGCTATCTTACGTACCTTTTTGATAGCTTCACTGAATCCTTGAGCCAAATCAAAGAGGCGATTTTGGAGGATGGTACACCGCTCCAACAGTTCCCTCGCATCTGGGTGATTGCTTTGTCTAAAGCTGATTTATAGCCGGATCTCACGGTTACAGAATTCGAAAATCTGCTAATTAAAAAGGCAGGCAATGAAATCAATGAACTGCGTTCAAAGCTGCTCGAATTTATCGATAATGATGAAGCCTTCTCATTTGGAAAAGACTTCCTACTTTTATCATCAGCGAAATTCACTCCCGGGACATACTGATCTCAGCCAGCGCAAGGGCGTCGATGTGCTCCTACCTCTGGCTTGTGTTCTGCCGATCCAGCACCAGCTCTGGTGGCAGGAGCTGAGAGTTTTGCCAATTAACTTGGCGAACAGACTTGTTGGAAATGAATTTGTCAAGAATGGCATGAAGATCATCTTCAAAATGGCTAGTAACAAGTTCATCGACAACAAAAAGGGGCTGGCTATGCTAGTTTTTGCCGAACTTGTGATGGAAATGCTTGATCAGCCTGAAGAACAACTTCATAATGTGCGTGGAGTGGCTATTGAGAAGCGGGAGTTCCTCAAAGCTCTCACCGCTGATTTCACCAGCAGACTTAAACAAGCTCAAACCGATAAGATTCTTGTTTGGGATTTCGCATGACTATTATGTGGGCGACCCGTGGAAAAAATTGGGGTTTCCGATTCCTCGCCGACGGTGCCGAAAGTGATCCACTTCCTACCTATACGAAAGCTTTTGAAAATCGGGAGTGGGAAAGAGAATTTATTCGGACGAGTCCAGAATTCACAGCTGCTCGCATTGACGACCCGCTCGATCGCACCGACAACGTCGGTCGGACCATACCGCATGATTTTGTTCTTCGTGGGCAGTTTGCGGAGGGTATCAACACACTAGAGGATGTCCGCGAGATCATTTGGCCACTAGTCGCGCAACAGTATGAAGACATATGGGATCAACCAATTAACTCTGATTAATCCTGACGCCACTAGAGATAAACATTCGGATTTTTAGACACTTTCAACACAGTTGCTGTTGTCATCAACCTCACCACGGAATCTATTTTGTTCCCGTGTTGCTCGTTTTTTGATTCGCAGATACCTGTGAGCAAAGCGTGAAAATCCAGAGTCGTAGTCCTACATAGTAACGGTTAAAGTCTCGTTAGCATGGCCTTTCCTCCTTCGGAACGGTAACTCCGGAGTAGATCAGCCAGATAAACAGAACCACTTCGCCCACGAATGTGAACTCAGAAATGCCAGGATTTGGGGAGCCTAGGAGCACTGCCACTGCATCGACTAAATATCCTATGCCTGTGATGACCGCTAGGGTGCCGATGATCGTAGGAACCTTAAGGGATAGGCACAGCAGCACGCCTATGAGGATGAGATGGACTCCAAATATTGCCAGGTTTAACCGTTGATTGGGACACTTTGTTAGACCCCTATGATTCTGAGCAGAGTGTTGTTGTGTGGACTGGTAAGCCAGGCAGCAATACCCACAAATCACTCATGGTTCTTGCTGGCCTGGCTAAGGCGAAAACGTCCAATGCTCAGTAGCGGTGTCGTAAATACTCGCCCACGACTGCGGCGCCGAGTCCGTCCAGATCGGGAGCCACCACGGTGCCGCCAACACGGTCGGCTAGTTGGTTGAGAAAGTGCTCTAATCCTTGATCATGTCCCAGTCGGAAGAGTGTGGTGTGGGTTCCTCGCTTGGTTACTTTATCTAGTTGGGTGACGGTCTTGAACATGGTTTCTGGGTCAGTGGGCCAGTTGAACCAGGCGTGTCCATCGGCTTCGAGGTGAGCTGTGGGTTCGCCATCTGTGACAATGAGCAGGCTTGCTTTCATGGAGGGATGGCGAGCAAAGAACCGTTCTGCCAGCAGTAATGCGTGGTGGAGATTAGTTCCTTGTTCGTGAACCGGTGGCAGTGCAGTCAGTTCCTCGATGTCCATGTTTTGGGCATGTCGACCAAAAGTGATTAGTGCTAGTTCATCTCCTCTAAACCGGGTGGATACCAGGTGGTGGAGGGCAAGCGCTGTTTGCTTCATGGGCACCCAGCGGCCTTCGGCAGCCATGGAATAACTGGTGTCTACTAGCAGTGCCACGGCGTTGAGGGTGCGGGCTTCAGTTTCAATGACTTCCACATCATCTAAGTTGATGCGCAGCGGACCTTCCGTATCTGTTCCGGCTGTTCGCTGCAGAGCATTGGTGATGGTGCGGGTGACATCCCATGGTTGGGTGTCTCCGAAAACATAAGGTCGGGATGCTCCCGTCGCTTCACCGTTTGCTCCTGCCAACCGGGAGTCTCGCGAGCCTGGGCGGGACGATAATTGTTCGCTGGCGGCGTCGAGAAGCGCTTTCCCTAGACGGCGCATGGCCTGGGGGCTGAGCTTCAATGAGCCATCGGGGTTGCGGCGAAGAAGGCCGCTGTCGCGGAGCGCGCGCTCCAGTTTGGCCAAAGTTTCGGCAGAGACAGCGGCGTCATCGCCGAGTTGGCGGCGAATCGCATCAATGTCGAGGTCGGTGTGGGAGTTGCTCAGTTGTTCAGCAAGGTTGTCGAGTTCGGCGAGGTCCTGCATGGCGCCGGTGCCATCACCAAGTCCCATGCCTTCGTCGCCGGAGAATTGTTCGGAGCCATCCCAGTTGAGGTCGGGGCGCAGACCTTGGAGGTTTCCAGCCAGGTCACCGAGCAATTCCTGCAGCTCTGGGGATCCGAAAGCTTGGGCAGATAGTTTCATGAGTTCGCGGCGTTGTTCCTCTGATATGGAGTTGAACATGCGACTGGCTGCGGCGGAACGGGCTGCGAGGGCATCGATGAGCTCATTGATGTCGCGCGGCTGCTCGGGGAAGTGCTCGCCGTGTTTGGCCATAAAATTGGCGAAATCGGTGGGAGTGTCCGTTCCCTCGCGGTGTTTGGAGAGCAGGTCGTTGAGATCGCGCAGCATTTCGGCGATGGCTGCTTTGTCCTCGTCGGAGGCACCTTCCATGGCTTGTTTCATGCCGGAGAATTGCTGATCTAACATTTCACGGCCAAGCAGGTCACGGATTTGTTCAAACTTTTGGCGTGCTTCTTGGGATTGCCAATCGTAGGAATTTAGCTCGGAAACGGCAGCGGCGGTGGATTCAGGGAGGTTGCTGATCTGCATTTCGCGGAATGCTCGATCGGTGTCATCCATATCGATATCGCGGGCCAGTTGAGCGCGTTCCAGCTTGAGGCCTTCATCGAGAAGCTTGCGAACCTCAGCGAGTGTGCCACCGAGGTTGTTTCGGCTAAGTAATTCTCGGCGGCGTTCGGCTGCACGCCAGGCTAGATCATCGAGGCCTTCCTGTCCTCGGGCGCCTCTGCGCAGGTATTCACGTAGTGCCTGCTCAGGGGAATAACCAGCCATGACATCATCAGCAATATCGCGCAGGGCATCGCTGAGATCCACTGGAGGTGCCAGCGGATCTGGGCCTCCGGTGTAGCGTCCGTAACGGCTGCGGCGGGGTCGTGAATGTGAAGTGGCCATGGCTGTGGTGCTCCTTAAAACCAGTTAACCGTAAATGGTTTCACCTTCGCCAGAATCCTTGGCAATTTTTCGGGAAAGGTAAAGACCTTCCAAAGCAAGCTCAATGGCCATCGCGCGAGTACTTGGTGTGGTGGCACCAAAAGCTTGAGCGATGTCGTCATATAGCGTGCTTTCGCCGAGTTCGGGGAGCGAAGCCAAAAATTCTGACGCGGTGATGTTCGTGCCAGTGGAAACGGTGATGCTGCCGTCTAATGCTGCGATGAGCGGGGTGAGATCCAGCGAGCGCAGAGTGGAACGCAGCGCTTCTGCGGTTGCGGTGCGCAGGAGATAATCAAGGATTTCCCATTCGCGTCCTTCTTCGCCGGATTCAAATTCAATCTTGCCGCCGAGGACTTCCACGGCTGCTTCCAAATCAACCAGGCGGGCAACGGCCTCATCTTCGCCGAACACTGCTGCGCGTCGAAGAGCTGCTGCGGCCACAGTTTCTGCACCTGCAATGGAGAAACGAGCAGACACACCAGAACGCTGATTCACCGATGAGGATTCACGAAGCGCTCGGGTGTAGCGGGCAAGAATTTCAACCAAGATATCAGGGACTTGCGCAACAAGCTCTGCTTCCTGGCGGATAATTGCCACTTCATCGTCCAACTCAAGTGGGTAGTGGGTGCGGATTTCTGCACCGAAGCGGTCTTTGAGCGGAGTGATAATTCGGCCACGGTTGGTGTAATCCTCAGGGTTGGCTGAGGCAACAACCAGCACATCCAAGTCCAAACGAATGTTGTAGCCACGAATCTGCACATCACGTTCCTCCATGACGTTGAGCATGGCAACCTGGATGCGTTCAGCGAGGTCAGGAAGCTCGTTGATCGCCACGATGCCACGGTTGGCGCGAGGAATCAGACCGTAGTGAATGGTTTCTAGATCACCGAGGCTGCGGCCTTCAGCAACACGCATTGGGTCAACATCACCGATAAGATCAGCCACGGAAGTATCTGGGGTGGCAAGTTTCTCGGTATAGCGCGCATCGCGGTGTACCCATTCAATGGGCTGATCATCGGAGATCTCTACGTTTGGCGCAAGAGGGTGTTCTGGAACGTCGCGCCCGGGAATGATCGGGGACCACTCGTCGAGAAGCGTTATTAACGTGCGGAGCAGGCGGGTTTTACCCTGGCCGCGTTCGCCGAGCAGCACGATGTCGTGGCCGGCGATGAGCGCGCGTTCAAGCTGCGGGATGACCGTGTAGTTCAGGCCGTGCAGGCCTGGCCACGGATCTTCGCCGCTGCGAAGTTTGGCTAGGAGGTTGTCGCGGATTTCTACGCGCAAAGGTCGGTAGATGTGGCCGGCGGCCTTCAGCTCACCGACAGTTTGTACATTTGGTGGAAGACTCACACCCCACACCCTAGACCTTTTTTTAAGTGGGCGGTCAGGAATTTTTCGCACAGGTATGCTGCATGTCATGAAGCCGGGTTCACACGCAGCTGCCGAAAAGACTCAATCCACTGTGGTTTTACTCATTCGGCATGGGCAAACCCCAACAACTGGTCAGGTTCTGCCTGGTCAGACGCCGGGTTTACACCTGTCTGATAAGGGTGAAGAGCAGGCGCGGGAGGTGGCACAGCGTCTGGCGGAGGTGCCGATTACCGCTGTGTATTCATCGCCGATGGAGCGTGCGCAGGAAACAGCAGCACCGACGGTCAGCGCTCATGGCCTCGAGTTGACGGTGGAACCTGGGCTTATTGAATGCGATTTCGGCGAGTGGACGGGCCGGAAACTAACTGAGCTCAATGCCCTAGAGGAGTGGAAAGCGGTGCAGAAGACACCGTCTACCTTCAGGTTTCCAGGTGGTGAGAGTTTCGTGGAAATGCAGGATCGGATGGTGGAGGCTATCGGCAACATTGCGCAGCAGCATCCGGGAGAAATCGTTGCTGCGTTTAGTCATGCCGACACGATCAAGGCTGCGGTGGCTCATTTTGTAGGCACTCCACTGGATTCTTTTCAGCGCATTTTCATCGACACGGCGTCAATTTCCGCAGTGGAATTTACCGGGAAATCTTCAGGCGTCTCCTCCCATATGCTGCTGACAAATTCCAGAACAGGATCGTTGGGATACCTTCGAGACAAACTTCCGAAAGCTCCGCAACCATGATCACCTCACCATTTGAGCGCGAGCTGAAGCTGCTCAACGAGGGGGAACTGGGTATTGTCCAGCAGTTGGTGGAATCAAGCAACATCGGATTCATCGTCGATCTTGAATTAGATGGCGATTATGGGTGGGCGGTCTACAAACCGGAATTGGGGGAGCAACCCCTGTGGGATTTCCCTCCTGGCCTGTACAAACGTGAACGTGCAGCCTTTGTGATCAGTGAGTTTTTGGGTTGGAACATCGTGCCTCCAACGGTGATCATGCACGATGCCCCGGCTGGTGTGGGCTCGGTGCAGTGGTTTATTGAAAACAATGGCGAACACTATTTTCCACTGTTTGACACCCGCGCTGACCTGCATCCGCAGTTTGTCCGCATGGCTGTGTTTGATCTGTTGTGCAACAACACTGACCGGAAAGCGGGCCATGTGTTGTTAGACGGCGATCATATTTGGGGCATCGATCACGGGTTGTGTTTTTCCGTCGAACCGAAGCTGCGCACGGTGATTTGGGATTTCGCAGGCTGCACCATTCCAGATGACTTGGTGACAGATGTTGAGCAGCTTTTGGAGGACGTCCCGGAAGAACTTCATCAGCTTCTTCATCCCGCAGAAATTGATGCGCTGCAGCGCCGTGCCTCAAGAATCAGCAGGTTACCGTTCCTTCCGCAGGCGAAATCGCATCGTCAATTCCCTTGGCCACTTGTTTGAGTAGGCTGGCGGGCAGGTGCTTGAAATACTCTGATTAGTTCCAAGCAAATTAGCACAACTTCACACTTTATTTAGGAGCATGTTATGTCTGACCTGAAGTCACTTGCCACGAAATTTGCTAGCGATCATGAATCCGGAAAGCTGCTGGTCCTGCCTACCGTCTGGGATACCTGGAGCGCGGGGCTCGTAGAAGAAGCAGGATTTAGTGGCCTGACCATTGGTAGCCACCCAGTCGCGGATGCGACAGGAAGCTCCGATGGTGAAAACATGAATTTTGCAGATTATATGGCGGTGGTCAAGAAGATCACCTCGGCGGTATCCATCCCCGTAAGCGTTGATGTGGAATCCGGTTATGGTCTCTCGCCTGCGGATTTGATCGCACAGATTTTGGAAGCTGGCGCAGTGGGCATCAATGTGGAAGATGTTGTGCACAGCGAGGGTAAGCGTGTTCGTGAGGCGCAGGAGCACGCTGATTACATCGCTGCGGCACGTCAAGCTGCCGATGTGGCAGGTGTAGATGTGGTGATCAACGGTCGCACGGATGCCGTCAAACTTGGTGCAGACGTTTTTGAAGATCCGATGGTGGAGGCCATCAAGCGCATCAAGCTCATGGAACAGGCAGGCGCGCGTTCGGTGTACCCCGTGGGTCTGAGCACCGCCGAGCAGGTTGAGCGCCTGGTGGACGCTGTGTCAGTGCCGGTCAACATCACCGCGCACCCGGTTGATGGGCACGGCGCAGGCGATCTGGCCACCCTCGCAGGCCTTGGCGTGCGCCGCGTGACCTTCGGTCCGCTCTGGCAAAAATGGCTGGCTGCCACCTCGGCGCAGCAGCTTAAGGGCTGGGCTTAAATTGCTTGTCGACGCCTAGTGCCACAATGGAGACATGACCGAAACACTTGTGGTGAATGGCCTTGCAGGCGGCTATGGGCACCGCACATTATTTAACGATGTGAATCTCACCGTAGCTGCCGGCGATGTCGTGGGCGTTGTCGGCGTCAATGGCGCTGGTAAATCCACATTTCTAAAAATTCTGGCGGGCGTGGAAAAGCCACTGGCTGGAACTATCGCGCTTTCGCCAGCCGATGCTTTTGTGGGCTACTTGCCACAGGAACACACCCGCACGTCTGGAGAGACGATCGCAGTTTACATTGCTCGTCGAACCGGCTGCCAAGCTGCAACAACTGCCATGGATGACACCGCCGAAGCGTTTGGTGCGGATCCAGACAACGCTGCCTTGGCCGATGCATACGCCGAGGCGCTGGATCGGTGGATGGCCAGTGGCGCAGCCGATTTGGATGAACGCATCCCCATCGTGCTCGCTGATTTGGGCTTTGAGCTTCCCACCTCGACGCTGATGGAAGGACTTTCAGGCGGGCAGGCAGCCCGGGTCGGGCTGGCGGCGTTACTGTTGTCACGTTTTGACATTGTGCTTCTCGACGAGCCCACCAACGATTTGGATCTCGACGGTCTTGAGCAACTGGAGAATTTTGTTCAGGGGCTTCGCGGGGGAGTCGTACTGGTCAGCCATGATCGTGAGTTTCTTTCCAGGTGTGTGACCACTGTGCTGGAACTCGATCTGCACCAAAATTCCCACCATGTTTATGGCGGTGGATATGATTCCTACCTTGAGGAACGCGCAGTGCTACGCCAGCACGCCCGTGACCAATATGAGGAATTTGCGGAAAAGAAGAAGGACCTTGTGGCACGTGCTCGAACGCAGCGTGAATGGTCTAGTCACGGTGTCCGCAATGCTATTAAACGTGCACCTGACAACGACAAACTTCGGAAGAAAGCCGCTGCGGAATCCAGTGAAAAGCAGGCTCAAAAAGTCCGCCAGATGGAAAGCCGCATCGCTCGGTTAGAAGAAGTTGAAGAGCCACGTAAAGAATGGAAACTGCAGTTCAGCGTCGGTAAGGCGTCGCGGTCAAGTTCTGTTGTTTCCACGTTGAATGATGCAAGCTTCACCCAAGGCGATTTCACCTTGGGACCAGTATCCATCCAAGTAAATGCTGGCGATCGCATTGGCATCACAGGACCCAACGGTGCTGGTAAATCCACATTGCTGCGCGGACTATTGGGAAACCAAGAACCCACCAGCGGTACTGCCACGATGGGCACGAGCGTGGCGATCGGAGAAATCGATCAGGCACGAGCGTTACTTGATCCACAGTTGCCACTGATTTCTGCGTTTGAAAAGCATGTTCCAGACTTACCGATCAGTGAGGTGCGCACACTGCTCGCGAAATTTGGGCTGAATGATAATCATGTGGAACGGGACGTCGAAAAGCTATCTCCTGGCGAGCGCACGCGCGCCGGACTTGCGCTGCTACAGGTGCGGGGCGTCAACGTGCTTGTTCTTGATGAGCCCACCAACCACCTTGACCTGGAGGCCATCGAGCAATTGGAGCAAGCGTTGGCCTCGTATGATGGTGTGTTGCTGCTGGTCACGCACGATCGTCGCATGTTGGACGCTGTGCAGACCAATCGTCGTTGGCATGTCGAGGCTGGCGAAGTTAGGGAGCTATAACCGTTTCCGTATTGATGCCATGGTGAATTGATCGCTTCACAGAACACAGGCGATCAATTTTCTTCGCGGCGCTGGCAATAAGTTTGTCCTGCGCCTGCTGATCGAGGCCTGCCATATCAACTTGCAACGTGTACAGCAGATCAGTGATCAGCCCTGTGGTCTCCGTGGATTCGACAGTCGCGCTCGCAGTGAAATCCTGGCCCAACTGGTGCGCGAGCTGAGCCTCTGCCGACAAAGAAGCGCAGCCAACAACAGCGGCCTGCAATAATTCACCCGGGGAAAACGTCCCAGGAACTCCCGGCGCGCTGACTTTAAGTTCGGCTCCGAAATCATTAACCACAGTGTAAGTGTTTGGGCTGGTGCGGGTTGCTTTAATGGAGGTCATGCTCGCAGGCTAACAGAATTGGTGGTTTTAGTGCTGTTACCAGGGACATCGGCTAGAATCTGCTGAATATGTCTGATCAATTAGCTCCCTGCCCTGAGTGCAGCAGTGAATATACCTACGAAAACGGCGGCGTTCTGGTCTGCCCAATGTGTGCCCACGAATGGGTCGAAGGTGAAGTAGCGGAAGAAACCGCGACTGTCATCAAAGACTCTGTGGGAAATATCCTCAATGATGGCGATTCCGTATCGATTGTGAAGAGCCTCAAAGTCAAGGGTGGCGGTGCCATCAAGATTGGCACCAAAGTCAGCGGAATTCGTCTTCTTGAAGAGCCAGTTGACGGCCACGACATCGACGCTAAGGTCCCTGGATTTGGTCAAATGCGACTCAAGTCCAGTGTTGTAAAGAAGGCCTAAACCCTTTTAAGGAGCTTTAGGGCAACTTGCGCCAGCGGCGGCGATGGTTAAAGCTGAAAGGGCTAAAATCGCTGCAAGAGTCGTTGGTACAGCAGTCATCACAATCCCCTTTGCTTAAAATTTATTAAGGCCTCTTGTATTGGGGCCTTTAATGCTAGATCTTTTATATCATTAGGCTGTGAAGTGGGGAAGTGATCCACAGAAATAAATTCTGTGGATATGGTTTTAGAGGTGCGTTTATGGGCACTTAGGGGCGGGGCCACTTCATATCGAGGTATTCTTCCAAGCTTTCATTGTGCTTCCGCAATAGCTTGGCATGCGTTTTAATGTCTTCCTCATCCCAATCATGAAGAATGCGGGTGAGATCCTGCTGGCGGGCAAGAAGCTCCTGCTGCAGTTTTTCTTTACCCAACTCAGTTGGACGATGAAGTTTAGCGGGGCATGCTTGATCATCGACGACTTCAATTAAGCCATTGGCAATGGCTGCTTTGAGTTGGCGGTGCACGGTAGAAACGTTAAGTCCAAAGCTTTCAGCTAGCTCATTAACTGTCATAGGTCCTTGAGCGTCAAGGCGGGTGAGCAAGATGAGGGCGCTGCGATCCATGATGGCTTCGCGCTTGTTGGTCGGTGTGTTTTGGACACCATACCGGGTGAGCAGGATGATCTCATACGCGAGTTGATCGAGGGTTTCAGCTTGGTCGAACTCTTCTGGATCTGTAGACACTATGGTAATTCGCTCCCTTTAAAAACGTCTGGACTCATAGAGTATTTTATATCCTAGCAAGGGTGTTGCATGATGCAATAAACGTGGTAGTTTGTGTTCATAACAAAATTGCATGATGCAATAATTTCGATTTAAAGGAGAACAGTGTCCGTAGCTGAAGAAGGGAAACTTTTTACACCAACGTTTGTCATGGGATGGTTTGCCAACCTTTTCCAGTTCCTGGTGTTCTACTTCCTCATCACCACCATGGCTTTGTACGCCATCAAGGAATTTCAAGCCTCTGAAGTAGAAGCTGGCTTCGCATCCAGCTCAATTGTTATCGGCGCAGTCTTTTCCAGGTTTTTCTCCGGCTATATTATTGACCGTTTTGGTCGACGCAAGATTGTGCTCATCTCAGTCCTAGTCACTACCATTGCGTGTGCCTTGTACCTTCCCATCGAATCATTGCCATTGCTATACGCAAACAGGTTCCTCCACGGTGTTGGATACGCTTTTGCTGCCACCGCGATCATGGCAATGGTCCAGGAGCTCATTCCAGCGTCACGACGTTCCGAAGGTACTGGTTACCTGGCATTGGGCACTACCGTTTCTGCAGCACTTGGACCAGCCCTAGCACTTTTTGTCCTAGGAACATTTGATTACGACATGCTGTTTATCGTGGTCTTGGCAACCTCGGTCATCTCTTTGATCGCCGTCGTGTTCATGTACTTTAAGACCAGCGACCCTGAGCCTTCTGGGGAACCAGCCAAGTTCAGCTTCAAATCTATTATGAACCCAAAGATCATCCCCATCGGCATCTTTATCTTGCTTATTTGCTTTGCTTACTCTGGCGTCATTGCCTACATCAACGCATTTGCTGAAGAACGCGATCTGATTACGGGTGCTGGATTGTTCTTCATTGCCTACGCAGTATCAATGTTTGTGATGCGCAGCTTCCTTGGCAAACTGCAGGACCGTCGCGGAGACAACGTCGTTATTTACTTTGGATTGTTCTTCTTCGTTATTTCCTTGACGATTTTGTCCTTTGCCACTTCCAACTGGCACGTTGTGTTGTCCGGAGTCATTGCAGGTCTGGGATACGGCACTTTGATGCCAGCAGTGCAGTCCATCGCTGTTGGTGTAGTAGACAAAACCGAATTCGGTACGGCCTTCTCCACTTTGTTCCTGTTTGTGGACTTAGGTTTTGGCTTTGGACCTATTATCCTGGGAGCAGTTTCTGCGGCAATTGGTTTCGGACCTATGTATGCAGCACTGGCAGGTGTGGGTGTGATTGCCGGAATCTTCTACCTGTTCACACACGCTCGCACCGATCGAGCTAAGAATGGCTTTGTTAAACACCCAGAGCCTGTCGCTTTAGTTAGCTAGTTCTTTCAGCTTTCCCTCCCGATCAGCGTAAACCGGCCCTTCCGGTTTTGGGGTACATCACAGAACCTGGGCTAGCGGTGTAGACCCGAAAATAAACGAGCCTTTTGTCAGGGTT
>JGI2924J29684_1077681_pt1 | contig 20694 bp, 18 predicted proteins | sample BenlonsequencITS_FD_29684 | JGI IMG/M metagenome (IMG submission 29684)
GATTCAAGTACATGATTAAACCCTATACCCGTATAATAATGCTATTCAACTAATCATTTACATAATTATCCAATATATTGGTAGTTATCCACAGCAACTCTATAGTTCTTTAAATCATCCATATTTATTTGGTTTCGAGGGGCTATCCCTCCAGCAAGTTTTTTAAGGCTTCCTGGCTTAAGCGGATTCCTTGCGCAACGGTTTCCGGAGAAGGTCCTCCTATCAGCTTACGAGCACGTACACAATGTTCAATGCCAATGGCGGCAAAAAGATCCTGGTCAAAGACAGGGGAAAGAGCTTTGTATTCACTAAGGGGCAGCTCTTCTAAACCTATTCCTTGTTTTGTACAGTGCAAAACAAGCCGTCCCACCAGCTCGTGCGCTTCCCGGAAAGGCAGACCTTTCTTAGCTAAGTAATCCGCCAAATCCGTGGCATTGGTAAAGCCGCCTTTGGCTCCCCAGGCCATGGCACCTTTATTAACTTGCATGGTCCTGAGCATCGGTTCTACAACAATCAGGCACTTTTGCAGCGTATCCACAGCATCAAAAACCTGTTCCTTATCCTCTTGCATATCTTTATTGTACGCCAGGGGCAGTCCCTTCATTACCGTCAGGAGAGCCATCAAATCCCCATATACGCGCCCGGTTTTTCCCCGGACTAATTCGGCAACATCGGGGTTTTTCTTTTGCGGCATAATACTTGAGCCGGTTGAGTAGCCATCATCCATGGAAATAAATTGAAATTCCCCGCTTGACCAAAGTACGAGTTCTTCACATAATCGACTAAGATGCATCATGATGATGGAAGCAGCCGCTAAAAATTCCAAGGCAAAATCCCGGTCACTGACGCCGTCTAAACTGTTTAAGGTTACATCTGAAAATCCCAATTCTCGAGCCACCTTCTCCCGATCAAGAGGAAACGTAGTCCCAGCCATGGCCCCTGAACCCAGCGGCGACACATTCAGCCGTTTTCTGGTATCGTTTAACCGACCAAGATCACGCAAAAACATCTGACTATAGGCCATCAGATGATGGGCTAAACTAATAGGCTGGGCTTTTTGCAGATGCGTATACCCGGGCATCCAGGTTTCCAGATGCTCGTCAGCAATCTTTAACAGAGTTTGAATCAAGTTTCCAAGGTAGGTCTTTGTCTGATCAATCTCTTCTCTTAAATAGAGTCTTAAATCTAAGGCCACTTGGTCGTTCCGGCTCCGTCCGGTATGTAACTTTTTGCCTACAAACCCGATTTTCTCAGTCAAGAGCTTTTCCACATTCATGTGAATATCTTCGGCACCAATCTCGAATTCCACGTTTCCGGCTTGTATATCCTTAAGAATTCCCTGAAGGCCTTCGATCAGCTGCAAGGCTTCATCTTCGCTGATAACTCCCACAGTACCCAGCATTCTGGCATGTGCTATGCTTCCTAAAATATCCTGTTTATATAAGCGCTGGTCAAAACGAATTGAGGAATGAAAATCCTCCACCAACGCATCCGTTGTTTTTTCAAAGCGTCCGCCCCAAAGTTTCACAGTCCATCTTCCTTCCCGAAGTAAATTAATACGTGGCGTCAGAGACACTTGGCCAATCCACTCTGCAGGAGTATACATAATGAGTTGCAGTATGGCAATAAGCTCATCCGCTTATTGTCATGGCCAGCGGCAACCCAGTTTCTTTTCGATAGCACAAGAAGGGGAGCCTTGCCCCCCTGTCACCCTTATTCTGAAACAGGCGCCGAAATATTCGACGCCTTGCCATTTTTTATTCTATTTTCGCAGTCCTGATTGTTTCTCCATCAAGGCTCTGACTTTTAATGGTAATCCAAAAAGATTGATAAAGCCGGCAGCATCTTTTTGATCATAGACTCCATCTTCTCCGAAGGTAGCATAAGCTTCGTTATAGAGTGAGTAGGGGGATTTTACCCCTGCCGATGAACAATTTCCTTTATACAATTTCACTCGCACGGTCCCTGTAACATTCTTCTGAGTCACATTTACAAAAGCATCGAGGGCTTCGCGCAGCGGCGAATACCAAACCCCATCATACACGATTTCAGCATATTTTAAAGCGACCTGTTCTTTATAATGAAGGGTGAGCCGATCCAGAGTCAGATGCTCTAAGGCCTTATGAGCCGTATAAAGAATCGTTCCGCCCGGGGTTTCATAGACCCCACGGGATTTCATGCCCACCAGACGGTTTTCCACCATGTCGACAATTCCAATTCCATTTTTGCCGCCTAATTCGTTGAGAGTTTCCAATAATTTAACAGGAGGTACCTTCTGCCCGTTTAAGGAGGTGGGGATCCCTTGTTCAAAACCTAGTTCCAGGTATGTTGCTTCATCTGGGGCATCTTCCGGGGCAACACCGAGCAGATAAAGATCTCTTTTAGGTTCATTCCAGGGATTCTCCAGGTCTCCGCCTTCATGGCTTAGATGCCATAAGTTGCGATCCATGCTGTAGGGACGATCTTTAGTGACCGGAACGGGAATTCCGCGAGCTTCTGCATAGTCAATACAGTCTTCACGAGATTTTAAGTTCCATAACCGCCAGGGTGCAATAATTTCCAAATCGGGATTTAAGGCTTTAACACTCAGTTCGAAACGAACTTGGTCGTTACCTTTGCCAGTGGCTCCGTGGGCTATGGCGACAGCGCCTTCTTTTTCAGCAATCTCAACTAAGCGGCGGGCAATGAGCGGACGAGCGAAGGATGTCCCCAGGAGATAGTCCCCTTCATAAACTGCTCCGGCTTTTAAGGTCTGAAAGATAAACTCCGTCACGAATTTTTCTCTGAGGTCTTCGATATATAATTTACTCGCTCCGCTTTTAATAGCCTTTTCCTGCAGAGGAGCTAACTCTTCTCCTTGGCCCAAATCTGCAACCATCGCAATAACTTCATATCCGTAGGTTTCCTTCAGCCAAGGAATAATAATAGATGTATCCAGACCGCCGGAATATGCCAAAACAACCTTTTTCATACTCTATTCTCCTTTTCCTTTAATGCATAAATTCAAATCCACCTAAAATTACGATTTAAGATCCTTTTGATCCAATTAACTGCAATTTGACTGATCGTTTAAAAAAGATAGAAGAAATTATCTTCTCCGAAATCATATCTAACCATAGTTTCTAAGTCAAGCTGTAGCCCTTTACATAACCAACGCCATAATTGCCTTTTGAGCATGCAAACGATTTTCGGCCTCGTCGAAGACAACGGAATGAGCACCCTCAATAACGTCGTCAGTAATTTCCTCTCCGCGATGAGCCGGTAAACAGTGCAGAACAATGGAGGACGGATGCGCAAGTTTTAAAGATTCATCATTGATCTGGTAACCTTGAAAAGCCTTCATGCGCTCATTTGCCTCTGCCTCCTGTCCCATACTTGCCCAAACATCCGTATATAGAACGTCGGCATCTTTCACTGCCTCTGAAGGATCATCAACGATTTCAACGCTGCCGCCATTCTCTTTGGCATCCTCCTGGGCTAAAGCTACCAAATCAGGATCAGGCTTATAGCCCTTGGGAGAGGCGATTACAACTTGCAGCCCCATTTTGGCGCCGCCAAACATTAAAGAATGAGCCATATTATTTCCATCTCCGACGTAAGCCAGTTTTAACCCGGCTAAACGTCCTTTATGTTCCTGAATCGTCATAAGATCCGCCAGCACTTGACAAGGATGAAGCATATCTGTAAGTCCATTAATAATGGGAATCGTCGCATAGTGGGCTAAGTCTAAAACTTCCTGATGACTGAAGGTTCGAATCATAATGCCATCCACCATGCGGGACAGTACCCGCGCTGTATCTGCGATGGTTTCTCCCCTGCCCAGTTGAATGTCCCGGCCGCTTAAAAATAATCCTTGACCGCCAAGTTGATATATCCCCACCTCAAATGAAACTCTAGTCCTTGTTGAAGACTTAGTGAAAATCATTCCCAAGGTCTTGCCCTGAAGAATTGGATGCGGCCGCCCGGCTTTCTGCTCTTCCTTAAGTTCATGGGCAACATCCAAAAAGCATTTTAATTCGTCCTGAGAAAAATCATGTAAGGAGATAAAATCCCGACCTTTAAATTGTGAACGATCCATTGTTATCATATCTCTTCCACCCCTTTGATGTGCATTATTATACTTAGTTATGCATAAAAATGCAATAGCTAAAATGTATAGTTTTTTTGCAGGATAAATAAATTAGTATAGCGAAGGATAACTAACCAACTTCTATCGACAATTATCTTGCCCGAATTTGTAAATTCGATAGACCTATAGTAAAAAGAAAAGAGGTGAAATTCCTAGTTTCATAACATTCTTTGTCAAAAAAGCAGTTGGGATTTTGAAGCATCCCTTGAAACTAGGATCATTATGGACTGGACAGAACGAATAAAACTAGCTTGGAAAATATTTAAACGAGAGGCTCTTCCTTTATATGCCTGGACCCTTATCTATATAGGAATTGGCGTTGTAGTTATGATAGCCCTGGTAATTGGGGCGGTTGCTCAATTAGGCTGGGCCTTTCCTCACCTTTCTCAATCCTTTGGAGGGTATTCGCCGGACATGCCTATTCCAGGGGTACCTCCCGCCTACGGTGACAGCCCTTTCGGTCCCTTTAACGGCTCATTTGGACGCCTTTCAATACTTCTTTCCCTCTTAAAAAATGTAGCTGGAACTCTCTTTTTGATGATTGTTATCGCTTGGTTGTTAGGAACAGCTTTTTATACCGGGCTCTACAATTTAACTGCCAAAGCTTATCAAGAACCTGTAACATTTAAGGACTTCAGCTATTCAGGTTTTTTCCGGCTTCTTGGTTGGCAAGGGATGCTCCTGCTGATTAAAATCTTTATAGTTCTAGTGGGAGTAATCGGAGCCATCATCTTGAGAAATTCTTACGGAGGGCTGATTGTTTTTCTCCTTGTTTACGCTCTGTTTCTAATCATAGTTGTCGTCTATGCTTTACCCTGGCTTGCCGTTTCAGGCATTTACTTATTGGCTCACCGGCAAAATAATTTCAGCAAAGCCCTTAGTGACAGTTGGAAATTCTTTCGGAACCACATGGGAATTCTTTGGGGATATATCGGCACAGTCGCATTAATAGAAATCGGCGTTCAAATTCTCAATCGCATTGTCTCAGGCCTTGGCGGATTGCTCTCTCTCATTGTGAGCCCCTTCATTGCGGTCCTGGCCATTGTCTGGGTATTATCCCTTGAAGATAAAGGTATCGCGGGAACTTCTCCTACCTTAACTCCAACAGACACCTATGTTCCTCCATCAGACTATACTCAGACAGAAGAACCCACCTCGGCTACCCCCGCAGACACGAACGTCTCCGATGGCATTCCCCTTCCCTCAACTACGCCTTTCCCTACCCCGGACAACACTATTTCTCTCCAAAAAACTGAGTCCCCTGCTCAGCCTGTTTCTGAGGCACCCTCTGAAGAAGTGCCTGAGCATCAACCCTCTGATACAAATGAGAGGCCAAACTTCTGCCCTTCCTGTGGGAAAGCGAATACAGGCACGGCCTATTGTCCCCAATGCGGTACAAAACTATAAGCAACTCCTGACTCCCAACGGTCCCCTTTCGCCGTCCTTGGCTTCGGGGACACTCGGCCGTCCATGGCCAGCGGTCCCCTTTCGCCGTCCTTGGCTTCGGGGACACTCGGCCAATCCACACTGCAGGAGTCTGCGTAATCAGTTGCAGTGTGGGGATAAGCTCGTCCGCTTATCGTCAGGCCAGCGGTTCACATCAGGTACTACTCTGAGGTTCGGCACGAAAATGTCCGGTGAACAATGTAGGCGAAGCTACCCAACCCGAGGACTTGACCTATTTTCATCATCTGCTGACGCAGCGGAAACGGCATGAAAGGCTACTCTGAAAAAACTACCCCGAACACCACAGACCCAAAAGAAAGGCGGCTTTGACCACATGAGTGAACCCATTTCATGGAGAGGCGATACAGCTCACAAAGCTTGCGTGGGGGAAGCGGAGCCGTGGTTCACATCAGGTATTACCCAGAGGTTCGGCGTAGCTCCCGCGCAAGCGAGTGAGCGAGCCTCGGAATGCTGGGTGAACGGTGTGGGCAAAGCCGCCCGACCCGAGGACGTGACCTATTTTATCATCTGATGGTTTATCTAAGCGGCATAGAAGTCTCATAGCGCAAAAACTCCTGCCTGAACAGAAACATCAGGCAGGAGTTTTAACTTCTATAAAATGTAGCAACCTTTTTACGCAATTTTTACGACAGGTACTCCTGCAGCGAAAGCACTTGAGGTATCGTCTGACTTCTGATCTCCTGCAAAGCACGCACCACTGCCTTCGCCGTATCCATTGACGAGAAGCAGGGCACACCATGTTCAACCGCCAAACGCCTTAACAAGTAACCTGTATGTTCCGGGGTTGTTCCCTTGGTGGGGGTACTCAGAATAAACGAGAACTCCCGCTGCCGAATGGCTTCCTGCAAAGCCTGACTTGATTCACTGACAGCATCAACCTTTACGCCGCAGAGAGCTAAAGCTTTCGCCGTATCACCGGTTCCTTTAACCCCAAAACCAAGCTGAGCCAGTTGTTGAGCAAGGGCAATTGCCTCAGGGCGGTCCTTTTCAGCAACAGCTACCAGAATATTCCCGTCCTTGGGAAGCGAAATGCGCGAGGCAGCAAACGCCTTAGCTAAAGCATGCCCAAACTGAGTATCCATCCCTAAAACTTCACCCGTGGATTTCATTTCCGGCCCCAGGGATGTTTCAACTTTTGTCAATTTCTCAAATGAAAAGACCGGAGCCTTTACCACCACGAAAGGCACCTCGGGAGCAAGGCCATGTTTATATCCCAGCTCCTGCAAGGTCTTGCCCAAGGCAACCTGAACAGCTAAATTTACCAGTGGAATTCCCGTTACCTTAGAAAGAATGGGTACCGTTCGGCTCGCCCGGGGATTTACTTCTAAGACAAAGACTTTGCCGCGAACAACGACAAATTGGATATTGATAAGTCCTCGTATCCCAATCCCTGAAGCCAGCCGGCAAGTGAAATCCTGAATCTGGTCAATCTCGGAAGGAGTCAGACTTTGCGGAGGATAAACCGCTAAACTATCCCCGGAATGGACACCGGCCCGCTCAATATGTTCCATAATTCCGGCAATCACGGTCGTTTCTCCGTCCGAAACGGCATCAACTTCAACTTCTTTGCCTTCTAAATAGCGGTCCACTAAAATGGGATGTTCCGGCGAGAGATAGATTGCCCGACGCAGATAGTCTTCCAGCTCTTCCAAGGTATATACCACTTGCATGGCTCGCCCGCCGATGACATAGGACGGGCGGACAATCACCGGAAATTCTAGTTCTTCAGCAATCCTTGGGGCCTGATCAAGCGAAATGACAGTCCGGCCTTCTGATTGGGGAATTCCTAAATGAGATAAAAGTTCGGCAAAGCGCTCCCGATCCTCTGCCAGATCAATGGAGTCCACGGGAGTACCAAAAATTTTAACACCGGCCCGTTCCAGCCGTCCCGCCAAATTAATGGCCGTTTGCCCGCCAAATTGAACCAGCACTCCATCTGCTCTCTCCTTCTGCAACACATGAAGCACGTCTTCTACGGTTAGTGGCTCAAAGTAAAGCTTATCTGCAGTATCAAAATCCGTAGAAACCGTCTCCGGATTGTTATTGACCATAATGGCTTCCACGCCGGCTTCCTGCAAGGCCATAAGGGCATGAACCGAGCAATAATCGAACTCTATCCCTTGCCCAATTCGAATGGGACCAGAACCTAAAACAACAATTTTAGGGCCCGAGGTCACTTCCCCTTCATCCTCTTCTTCATAGGCCGAATAATAGTACGGGGTTGCCGAAGCGAATTCAGCGGCACAAGTATCAACGGTCTTAAAGACAGGGATAATCCCGTATTTCATGCGCAATTCCCGCACGGCCTCTTCTACCCGTCCAGTCAGCTTAGCAACGGCCAAGTCCGAAAAACCTCGAACCTTCGCCAAACGCAGCAATTCAGGAGTTAGGGGTTCGCCCTGGAGACGACGCTCTAATAAGACAAGTTCTTTAATTTTAAACAAATAAAAGGGATCAATCTGGGTCAGCATTTGAACTTCGAGATTTGTCCAATCCCGACGAAAGGCTTCAGCAATAGCGAAAAATCGTTCGTGATCCGTGGAAGCCAGTTTGTCTTCAATTTCCATCTCTGTCCATCCGCCGGAAGCGGCAATCCGTAGTCCTACACTGCCTATTTCCAACGAGCGGGCGGCTTTTAAAAGAGCCCCTTCCAAAGTGCGTTCCATGGCCATGACTTCACCGGTTGCCTTCATTTGGGTCCCTAGACGATGGTCGGCAGCCGGGAATTTGTCAAAAGGCCAGCGCGGAAATTTTACCACGACATAATCTAAGGCAGGCTCAAAACAGGCACTTGTATGCCCGGTCACCGGATTCGTTAATTCCGGAAGAGTAAAACCAACCGAGAGCAGGGCAGCCATTTTAGCGATGGGGTAACCCGTGGCCTTTGAGGCAAGAGCACTGGAACGGCTAACCCGAGGATTGACTTCGATAACCACATATTCCCGGCTCACCGGATTCAGGGCAAACTGAACATTACATCCGCCATTGACTCCTAAAGCCCGGATAATTTTTAGGGAAGACGCCCGCAGCATCTGGTATTCAACATCACTCAAGGTTTGAGAAGGAGCCACGACGATACTGTCTCCCGTATGGATACCCACAGGATCAATATTTTCCATGTTACAAATTGTAATACAGTTATCCGCATCATCACGCATGACTTCATATTCAATTTCCTTCCAGCCCGCCACACTCCGCTCCAATAGGCACTGGCCGATAGGGCTTGCCTGCAGTCCCCGGTGCAATATTTCCGCGAGTTGTTTGGTATTCTTGGCAATCCCGCCTCCTGTGCCTCCTAAGGTATAGGCAGGCCGAATAATCAGAGGAAAGCCTTGCTTCTGGGCGAAATCCTCCCCTTCTTGGAGCGTTGTCACAATAACGCTCTCAGCGACAGGTTCGCTAAGAGCAAGCATCGTCTCTTTAAAAGCGTCGCGATCCTCAGCTTTATAAATTGTTTCAGCATTACAGCCAATCAGATCGACGCCGTATTTCTTCAGCACTCCGCTGCGCTCCAACTCCATGGCAAGATTAAGACCCGTTTGTCCTCCTAACGTTGGCAGCAAGGCATCAGGATTTTCTTTTTTAATAATTCTTTCGAGAGATTCCGGCAAAAGAGGTTCTATGTAAGTGAGATCAGCCATTTTGACATCAGTCATAATCGTGGCCGGATTACTGTTCACTAAAACCACTTCCAGGCCTACTTCCCGCAATGCTTTACAGGCTTGAGTCCCTGCATAATCAAATTCTGCGGCTTGCCCGATGACAATCGGCCCTGACCCAATAACGAGGACCTTTCTCCAGGCCGGATTAAGAGGCATGCTGAGCCCTCCATTCCTGCATCAATTGTGCAAACTCGTCAAACAAATACAATGATTCACTGGGCCCAGGTCCGGCCTCCGGATGATATTGTACGGAAAAAACGGGCAAATCCCGATGTCTAACCCCTTCAACGCTTTGATCGTTAAGATTGCGATGGGTTACGTACAGGGGGGTCTGACCTAAACTGTCCTCAGAAATTGCATAGCCGTGATTCTGGGAAGTAATCGTTACCCGTTTTGACTCCAACTCCTGGACAGGTTGGTTTCCCCCCCGGTGCCCAAACTTCATCTTGTAGGTATCTCCTCCTAAGGCCAAGGACAGAAGTTGATGACCAAGACATATTCCAAAAACGGGACGCTGCTCAATCAAATTACGAATGGTTTCGATCCCCTTTTGAACGCATTTAGGATCACCCGGACCGTTGGAAAGAAATATCCCATCGGGCTGCCGTTCTAAAATTTGCTTGGCTGAAGTGCTATAAGGAACAACCGTCAATTGAAAGCCTTGGGCCTGCATAGCCTGCAAAATATTTCTTTTGATGCCGAAATCCATCACCACGACATGAAACGACCCCTTATTCGTTTCGGCTGCGGGCAAGGTGTATATTTTCTTAGTACTGACCTCTGCCACCACGTTCTCTGGGACTTGGTAAGTTTTTAATTTAGAAATAAATTCGTCGAGGTGTTCCAAGTGAGTCGTTATCACCCCGCGCAAAACTCCATATTCGCGAATAATCCTCGTTAAGGCGCGGGTATCAATCCCTTTAATCCCCACAATGCCGGCCTGAGCCAAGGTTCTCGAGAGGTTTTTCTCCAGTTGCCAATGGTTAGGATTAAGGGCAGCCTCTTTGACGATAAATCCTTGAACTTGAATTTTTTCTGACTGATCATCTTGCTTGTTAATTCCATAATTTCCAATAAGGGGATAAGTCATGCAAACCATCTGGCCGGCATAGGATGGGTCTGTCAGGACCTCTTGGTAGCCTGTCATTCCCGTATTGAAGACTACTTCACCCCATGCCTCTCCGGAGGCTCCAAAAGATTCCCCTACAAATACTTTGCCTGTCTCAAGGACGAGTGCTGCCTTCATTTCATCCCTCCTCGGATCAAGAATACGGTATATCTGATTTCAAGTTACTTCCAAATCTCACAGAAGACTTCGTCTAATATTTTTAAGGCCTCATCGATTTCAGGCTTCTCTACGATCAGTGGAGGAAGAAACCGCAATGTCTTACCGCCTACACAGTTAATTAAGAGTCCCTTTTGGAGACAACGAGCCACAATTTCTGGACCGACCTTTGAAACGGGCCAGCCGATGATAAAACCTTCTCCTCGGACCGGATCTCCTGTTTGGTACTTCTGGGCCAGACCTTCCAATCCTCGGCGGAAATAGTTCGACCTCTCCTGCACACTTGAGAAAAATCCTTCTTGGAGCATAACATCCAGAACAGCGCAACCTACCGCCGTTGCTAAAGGATTTCCTCCAAAGGTTGAAGCATGGTCTCCCGGTTGAAAAGCATCGGCAACCATATCAGTAGCCAGCATTGCTCCGATGGGTACCCCACCTCCCAAAGCTTTAGCCAAGGTCATGATATCCGGAGTCACCCCGCTCCACTCATAGGCAAAAAGTTTTCCTGTTCTTCCCACTCCGCACTGTACTTCGTCAAAAATCAACAAGGCCCCATATTGATCACACAAATCCCGAGCGGCCTGCAAGAACTCCTGCGATGCAGGAATGACTCCCCCTTCACCCTGAATTGGTTCAATAAAGACCGCAGCCGTTTTTTCATTAACTTTAGCCTTTAAACCCTCAAAATCATTGAGAGCTGTATAACTCAAACCGGCAGGCAGAGGATCATACCCCTCCTGATATTTTGTTTGTCCGGTTAGTGTCAAGGTTGCTAGTGTACGACCGTGGAAGGAGTTTTCGAGAGAAACTACTTCGTATTTATCATCGCCGTATTTTTTCTTAGCATATTTGCGAGCTAATTTAAAGGCCGCTTCATTTGCTTCAGCGCCGCTGTTGCAAAAGAACACTTTATCAGCAAATGAGTTTTTAACGAGACGCTCCGCTAGAGCAATTTGATTGGGTATCCAATACAAATTCGACGTATGCAAAATTTCTTCGGCCTGATCTTGAATAGCCTGGACAATAGCCGGATGACTATGTCCCAGTGAATTGACAGCCAGTCCGGTTAAAAAATCCAAGTAACGTTTTCCTTCTATGTCCCAAACCCAGGCGCCTTTCCCTTTGACTATAGTCATAGGTAAGCGGCCGTAGGTGTTCATCACTACCTTTTTTCCATGCTCAATGACTTCTTCTGTTGTTAAACTTTCTAACCCTGTCATTATTTTTCCTCCTATCCTAAACAAACATTGTCCCAATGCCGCCGTCCGTAAATAATTCAAGAAGTATCGCATGACGTATACGACCATCAAGGATATGGACACTGCCCACGCCTTGTTCCAGAGCCGATAAAGCGCACTCGACCTTCGGCAGCATACCGCCTTTCAAAACACCCTGTTCTATCAAGTTATCCACTTCATCCCTATTAATGGTGGAGAGAAGTGAGGCAGGATCTGAGACATCGCGAAGAATACCACGCACATCCGTTAACAGCAGCATTTTATCTGCCTTTAGTGCTTCCGCGATTTTCCCCGCAGCCGTATCGGCATTGACATTGAAGGTTTCACCTTTTTCACCGCTGGCCACCGGAGAAACCACTGGAATATACCCTTGCTCCAACAAAGTATTTAAAATGCCCGGGGTCACTGTCTGAATCTCACCTACGAGACCTAAATCAATTTCTTCCATCGTTCCATCGCTATTGGGCATTTGGAGAGGTTTCTTTGTCGCTAATAATAACTGAGCATCTTTTCCTGACAAGCCGACACTCTTCCCGCCAAAACTATTCAGCATGGAAACCATCTCAGTGTTCAGCTTCCCAACTAAAACCATTTGAGCGATTTCCATGGTTTGAGCATCTGTTACCCGCAAACCTTGAACAAACTGACTCTCTATTCCCACCTTTTTTAACATGGCATTAATCTCCGGTCCGCCGCCATGAACTAAAACGGGACGTATTCCCACGGAATGCAAGAGCAAAATATCCAACATGACGGACTCTTTAAGTACAGGATCCACCATGGCATGACCGCCATATTTAATAACAACTGTCTTTCCTGCGAATTTTTGAATATAGGGCAGAGCTTCTACTAAAACTCCGGCTTTGCCAATCCCCTCTTCAATGGGTGTCATCTCAGCCGCCTCCTCTCTTTAGGTTCTTTAGGTTCTATAGCTTCCATTGATCGTGACATATTCATGAGTAAGGTCACAACCCCAGGCTGTAGCGCTTTCTTCTCCGTCATTGAGTGCTAATCTTATCTGCACTTCTTTTTGTTCTAAAATCTTTTTGGCTGTTTCTTCGGAAAAAGAAACTCCTTTTCCCCCTTGGGCTACAACCAAATCACCGAGAAAAATATCCACCCTGCTCGGGTTGAAGTCAGCTCCTGAATACCCTGCAGCCGTCAGAATTCTTCCCCAGTTAGCGTCCTCTCCAAACAAAGCCGCTTTAACCAAACTGGAGCCACAAATACTGCGGGCAATTTTCCGAGCATCTTCCCTTGTTTTAACCCCGGAAACAATTACTTCCATAAACTTACTGGCACCTTCCCCATCCCTGGCAATATCCTTAGCAAGCTGAATACATATTCCTTTAACCATGGACTCAAAGTGCACCATATCGTCACCGCTGGGAGTTACTCCGGAAGCACCATTGGCAAGAATGACTACCATATCGTTAGTACTCGTATCTCCATCCACTGTCACCATATTGAAACTCTCTTCGACAGCCTCCCTCAGAAATCGCTGCAAAACCGAAGATGGAACATCTGCATCTGTCGTCAGAAACCCTAACATCGTTCCCATATTCGGGTGAATCATCCCCGACCCCTTTGCCATGGCTCCAAATTTGATAACCCCTCCCTGGGAACAAGGAAGCTCATAGGCGTATTCCTTAACCACCGTGTCAGTGGTCATAATAGCTAGAGCCGCACGATGGGCTCCGTCATCAGGAGTATCCTGCTGTCCCTGCAGATCTTTCCCAACCTGACTTAACAGCTCCTCCCCTGCATTACTAATACCGGTTAAAACTCTTTCGATCGGCATTTCAACTCCGATCACGCCGGTGGAGGCCACAAGTACATCCTCTTTGGGAATTGATACAACCTTTGCCACTGCCTCTGCCATTGCTTCAGCGGACTTATCTCCAAAATCGCCTACGCAAGCATTGGCATTGCCGCTGTTAATGACAACTGCTTGAGCTATCCCATTGTCTAAATGACGCTGAGTTAAGTAAAGAGGGTGTGCCTTAACTAAATTCTTTGTATAGACTCCCGCGGCTTGTGCTTGAACTTTTGAATAAATTAAGGCTACGTCATATTTATCAGGATATTTTATTCCCGCCTGAACGCCTACAGCATAAAATCCTTTGGGAGCGGCGACCCCGCCGGCAAGCTGTTTCCATCCTTCGACTGTTTTTTCCATGTTATCAAACTCCTTCTATGACACCGCCATTAAACTGTTTGTGTCCAATGATAAATGTTCTTGTATTATCTAAAGTGAGACAAGAGAACCGTCTCTCTGTCTCGCCTCCTCAGAAGCAACCATAATCGAATATTCCTGAAGAAAATATTATCCCTTAAGGCCAGAGCGCCGTTCCGGTGAGTCCTTGATTTTCAGGACAACCCATGATCAGGTTCATATTTTGCACCGCCTGCCCCGCGGCGCCTTTCATTAGATTGTCGATGGTTGACACAATTACGGCATTGCCGGTTCTCTGATCTACGGTTAGCTGTAAAAAAGCATGATTGCTGCCGCTGGCATATTTCGTCTGGGGCCATGTTCCCTGAGGCAATAGGTGAACAAACTGTTCCGTCTCATAATGCCTTAACCAACAGCGGCGCAGATCTTCCTCGCTAACTCCTTCGTTAACCTTTGCATAGATGGTGATTAACATTCCTCTTGTCATGGGCACAAGGTGAGGGGTGAAATTAATGGTTAAGGGCCGGCCGGCTGCCCGTGAAAGTTCTTGCTCTATTTCCGGGGTGTGACGGTGACTCGCCACTCCATAAGCTTTGAAATTTTCGTTCACCTCTGAAAAGTGATTCCCTAAAGAAAGTCCCCGACCGGCACCTGAAACCCCTGATTTAGCATCTATGATCAACATCTCGGTCTGAAGAAGCTGAGCTTTCAGCAAAGGGACAAGGGCCAGCAATGTGGCAGTAGGATAACACCCCGGATTGGCAACTAAGGATTGTCCCACGATTTTCTCACGGTATAATTCCGGTAAACCGTATACTGCCTTAGACAGCAACTCCACGTCTGGATGTTTAAGTTTGTACCATTCCTCATAAACATCGGCTGAATTCAGACGAAAATCCGCTCCTAAGTCTATAACCTTCATATTGCGCTCGAGAAATGCTCTCGTTCTTGAAGCTGTCAAGCCATGAGGAAGAGCGCAAAATAGGACGTCAAGATCAGAAACCTCTTCATCATGCAAGAAACCTATATTTTGACCGCACCAATGGGGATAAACTTCCTCATACTCCTGACCTGCTACACTGGACGATGAAAGCACGAGCTCTTCTACTTCTTCATGACGACGCAAGAGTCGTACCAATTCTTGCCCTGCATATCCTGTGGCTCCTAGCACACCAACTCTCATGTCATTTCCTCCACTCTAGTTATCTTTTCATAATTATACATATCTACGTATAAAAATTCAATGCCCTTCATTAAAAAAGAGCCTGTCTCCATGAGCTCTCTTTTCCTCTTTTTCTTATTCTGACATTAAATCTTTTAACTTATGAAATATAACCCTAGTATCTTCACTTATTTATAATTCATTATTCCTCGAGTCAGAAAATCAATACAAGAAAACTAAGTTTACATTCAAGTCACATAAAAAAACAAGGCATAAGTCTATGCTTATGCCTCGTTACGTCAATCGCAAGTTGTCTACAAGAACATCATTAATTATTTAAACTCAACGGCTTGAACGAAATTCCTTCTTAATTTGTTGCAGAAGTTTCTTATCCCTTAACACGTCCGATCCGGTAAAAGCAAGGATTTGCATAGCTAGCATAAGAAGCTTTCCACCTTCAGAAGATAGAGCTGCCTTAGCAAACTCTTTTGTATGTGGGATTTCGGTTCCGCTTCCCAGAGCCAAGTAGGGATGTATCGCAGGAACAGCCCTGCTGACATTTCCCATGTCCACTGAACCCATAGCAGTTTGCGGCGGAGCAATATGCTGAATTCCCAACTCACGGAGATTTCTCGTAAAACAATCTGCTAAAGTTAAATTTGTATGCATTTCATCATAAGAAAACTCGAACTTTTTCCAAGTCATCTTGGCCGACACCATCGCTGCTGCTCCTTCTGCGCAGCGTATCACTTGCTCTCGCAAATCGTCAAGTTCTCTTCGCTTGCGAGCCCGGAGGTAAAAACGAGCTACAGCTCGATCAGGAATGATATTCGGAACTGTACCCCCTTCGGTAATAACTCCGTTAATCTTCATATCCTGAGGTATTTGCTTCTTTAAAGAATTGATCCCCACAAAGAAATTGATCACTGCATCGAGGGCATTAATTCCAAAATATGAAGCTGCTACTGCATGGGCTGCTCTGCCATGAAAGGTAAATTCCAAAGCATCCAAAGCCAAGCTGGAAATGACAGGAACATTTTGACTCCCCGGGTGAAACATTATGGCGGCATCAATACCTTTAAAAATTCCCTCTTCAACTAAAGTTACCTTTGCCCCACTGGTTTCTTCCGCCGGACTGCCAACAACAATGATCTCTCCCGGTAACTCTAAACTTTTACTTAGTACTACTGCCGCTCCGGCACTGGCTGCACCAATTAAATTATGTCCGCAGCCGTGGCCTACACCTGGAAGGGCATCATATTCTGCCAGAAAAGCGATCTTTGGCCCTGGAAGTGTGCTCTTATAATGGGCTAAAAAAGCAGTTTCTACTCCCGCGATCCCCGAAGTAACTTCAAACTTATGTTTCTTGAGAAAATTGCTTAACACCTCTGAAGCAAAATATTCTTTATATCCGAGTTCCGGGTTCTCCCCGATCTGACGAGCAAGTTCCCATACTTCGCTGTGCAGATGCTTTGCCTGATCTTTATAAAAAGCTTTTATGGCATCCATGCACATCCCATCTCTCTTCCATTTTTTGCAGTTTGGAATTCATTTTTTTCTTTACAAATGCTTCTATTTTGTTCTTGGGATCTAAAAGTTTCATGTTGAGCTTGAGCTTCTATCGGCTGTTGATCAAATTCCTTCTCTTTCTATATTTTACCCACAATCCTTTTATCTTGCAACGAATATTCTGATACTTGCCGAGATAACAGATACTTCAGTCTACATAACAGCCTTTTCTCAATTCTCATATTTCCAGTATAAAGTCGAAGGGAATATTAACTGCTAACGTTCATACGGAGTGAACTAGTTCCGCTAAAACTGAACCTCAGGGCTTCAGTGGGAGAACTCATTAATTCTTGACTGCTGGTTTGCTAAAGTAATCATCTAACCCTTGATAAATCGCCACTGCTAATTTCTCCTGATACTCCGGTTTTGTTAACAATTGTTCTTCAGAGGGATTCGATAAAAAACCTACTTCTACAGTTACTGCTGCTTGATGCGCCTTTTTCAGAACATAGATCTCGTTATTAGCTTTTATAACTCTTTTGCCGTTGGTTATTAAATTTAGTTTTTCTTGGATAGATTGTGCTAATAACTTCCCTTCAGGAGAATCGGAATTATAGAATATTTGTGCCCCAGTCAACTTTTCATTCGGAAAACTATTGGCGTGAATGCTGATATATACGTCGGCTTGAGCTTCCATTGCCAGTTTAATTCGCTGGCTTAAATCCTCTCGCTTCCGCTTTAATAGCCCTTGGGAAGTGCCTAAATCCTCGTCCTCATCGCGAACCATAATTGCCTTGGCACCGCTTTGCTGGATATGAGCTTGCAGACGCTTTGCTACTGCCAGGGTGATGTCCTTTTCCAGAACCTTGTTCTTTCCTACAGCTCCGGGATCGACACCACCATGACCCGCATCAATAACTACTACTTTATTACCCAAAACCCAGCTCCATATTTTTTGGTCACCGCTCTCCAATTTCCATGCCGCAGCGAGAATCAGACAAGCCAACACAACACCGCCTATGCTCAGGACCTTTCGAGATTGAAATGTAACAACTCTAATCCGTTTCATCTTTTCACCCTCCCCACTATTCGTCACTACAATATGGGAAGAGGGTGGAAAATATTCGCTTTGCTTGTACCCCAAAACCAAAAATACAGCGCAGTAGGGAAAGCCGTCCATCGCACTGGTGAGAATGGGAACCCCTATTATATAAGCCTTATGCCAAAATGATACATAATTTACACCTTTAATCTTCTTCTAGTGCTAAAGTCCTATAACTTTTGACCATTAGTCCTATTAGGTATATAATAAAGTAAGAACTTAAAGGGGAGCGAACATATGGCACTGCAATCATTTAGCTTTAATAAAGATGTTGGCGATTTCGAATGTTTTGTTGAATTTGATGAGGAAAACAACAACTTACAACCATGGCGAGCATCGAAGTACATAAACGATAAAGAGTTCGTATCCTATGGTGAAACTCCTGAGGTGGCTGCGTTGATGCTTTGCAGTCACATACAGCGGGACATCGCTGTCTAAATTCTGATATCTCCTCATAAGTCCGGCCGTCTTGTACGTGACCGGATTTTCTTCGTTTTATCCAATAACATCCCCTGACTTTTTAGGGAAAGATTCATCTATCTTTTCATTATCACAAAGGCTTGTGTCTATGCCTGGTAAACTTACGCTTAAAAACATCGACGAAAAGAATGTGTAAACCTAAAAAATCCCCGAACCACGCATGGTCGGGGATTTGACGTTTTCCGATAATTAACGTTTAGAGAACTGAGGAGCTTTACGAGCTTTCTTCAAGCCGTATTTACGACGTTCCTTCATTCTTGGGTCACGGGTCAAGAAACCAGCGCGTTTTAAACTTGGACGTAGACTTGCATCTGCTTTCAGCAATGCGCGGGCAATCCCGAGACGAATAGCTCCCGCTTGACCGGTAGTTCCGCCTCCGTGAGCAAGTGCGATAACATCATATTTGGAGAGGGTATCCGTTATATTAAAGGGTTGTTGTACAATCATTTCTAAAGTTTTCTTACCGAAGTATTCCGATACTTCCCGTTGATTAATAATAAATTTTCCTTCACCGGGAATAAGACGAACGCGTGCGATTGCGTTCTTACGACGTCCTGTTGCAGCATATTGTAATTGAGTTGCCATGTTTAATCTTCCTCCTTCCTAAACCTACTGTATTGTCCAGACTTCAGGTTGTTGAGCTTGATGGGGATGTGTTTCCCCCTTGTACACTTTCAGTTTGGTGTACATCTGGGCGCCCAACTTGTTATGAGGAAGCATTCCCTTGACAGCATGTTCCATAGCACGTTCAGGCATGGTTTTCATTAATTTTTTGTAGGGGATTTCTTTCAATCCACCGGGAAACCCAGAGTGACGACGATAAACTTTAGCATTTAATTTATTACCCGTAAGTAATAATTTCTCAGCATTAATAATGATAACGTGATCCCCGGTATCAACGTTCGGGGTAAAGGTCGGTTTATGTTTACCTCTCAGGAGACGTGCTGCTTCTGTAGCAATACGACCCAAGGGAATACCTGCGGCGTCAATGATATACCATTTGCGCTCTTGGTCCTGCGCCTTTGCAAAAAACGTGGTCATGACTTTCCCTCCAAAATTCAACAGATTTCCGTTTTTGCTTCACAATCATGGGGCTCAATCATGCTTGTGACACACCAAGGTTATGGGGCTCAATCACAACCATGGCATAAAAACTCATAATGATATTTTATTTTGATTTTCGTTCTTTGTCAAGTTCAATTTAGTTTTTACAGGTGTGTGCGTAATACGTCGCAGTGTGGCGATAAACTTGTCCACTTATTTTCATAGTCTGCAGATGCCTAAGAAATCTTCATATGAAAGAGAATACCGACGTTTAAAGATTAGATTAAAGGTTCAAGGTCAGGAAATATTTCAAAAGGACTTTCCACTGTATAATTTACATGGGTCAGAAACAAACCATGAGCAGGAGCAATCAACCGGGCTTGTCTCCGCTCTTGACTCTCGATAATTCCGGGAATTTCCCCGGGCATAATCCTCCCTCTGCCCACGTCTGCCAGTGTTCCTACAATAATTCGCACCATGTGGTATAAAAAACCGTCCCCAACGCAGGAAATACGAATCAAATCTTGATCCGCCCGGACAAGACAGCGATACAGTGTTCGTTCAAAGGTCTTGCTGTCCCCTCCGGCGGCAGCGAAGGTTTTAAAATTATGTCTTCCTTCCAGGAACTTTGCCGCCTCCCTCATAGATGAGATGTTAAGGGGAACAGGGATATGCCAGGAATAAAGCCGTGTAAAAACCTCCGGTATGCGCTGGTTGTCTATATGGTAGTCGTAGCGTTTCCATGTAGCAGACCAACGGGCATTAAAATCCCAGGGAACATCCTCCGCCAGCAGTATGCGAATATCTTTAGGCAGCAGACTGTTGAAGGCCTTGGGAATTTTATCTTCCGGTATTCTGGCTTCAGTCAGAAAGTTTACAACTTGGCCCGAGGCATGCACACCGGCATCAGTTCGTCCTGCCATAGCAATAGTTACTTTTTCTTCTACCAGCCGTTCCCAAACCTTTTCTAAGGTTCCTTGGATCGTGGGACCGGCTGTTTCGATCTGGCGCTGGAATCCATGATAATTTGTACCGTCATAGGCTACCTTGAGCCGTATGTTACGCATTTGTGTCACCAACCTCCGACTATTACCGTTTAGTGCCAGATTAAGAGCAGTAATCCCCACAAGGCCATGATAAATCCACACCAAAAGTCTATAACCGTTCTCTCATGAAACAAAAATGATTGAACGCTTCCTGAACCATAGCCGCGGGCTATCATATTTTCGCCAAGTTCTTCAGCCCGCTTAAGACTGATAAGGATTATTGGAACTATCATCTGCACGATTTCCCAGGATCGCCGCAGCCATGAGTCAGGCCAATTTCCCTTGATCAATCTCGCCTTCCAAATCAAAGACCCTTCTTCTAAAAGAAGCGGTATAAACCGCAAGGTCATGGTCAGTAAAAGAGCAAATTCTGCCGCCCTAGAGGAGAAACGGG